>ERZ1034361.89-NODE-89-length-62736-cov-4.138528_pt1 | contig 62736 bp, 82 predicted proteins | sample MGYA00520617_ERZ1034361 | MGnify/ENA primary metagenome ERZ1034361 (study PRJEB33736, sample SAMEA104284507) | Azolla filiculoides | biome: Urban; feature: Water surface; material: Ditch water | place: Netherlands | collected 2015-10-28 | depth 0-0.1 m ... | reverse complement strand
TATGGTGTATTTGTTTCCAACAGGATCAAACAACATTTCGGAGTTGAAGAATGAACGAAGATAACGGTCATATTACATTTTATTGGTGGATTAAAGATGATGGTAGCACCGGCTATCGTTGTCGTGGCGGGGGTGAAATATACAGGAAATTCTATCAAGAGTGGGTACCAAATAGTTCATATCGTTGTACCAGTGATGATTTTCCCTGGGACTTCTTTGTGTTTGATGACCCACAGGATCATGTGAGATTGATACGAGATTTTTCTGGTGATGTTTTTAAGGATGAAGAATGAACGAACGAATTAAAGAACTGCTTAGACAAGCATCAATAACAACAAGTTCGCCTCCATATGTTACGGTGGACTTTAAAAAATTTGCTGAGTTGATCATTAAAAAATGTACAACTGAAGGACCGTTCGTCGCAGAAGTTGTGTGGGGTAAACAATTTCATAAAAAGATTTTAGAACATTTCGGAGTTGAAGAATGAAAGATGACCGTCTGGAAAGGTTAAGCGATATGGTGCGTATGGGTCAACCAATTGATTTTTCAGAAGCAATTGAAGTTATTGAGTACCAAGAAACCTTAAAACTTGAACGAAAAAGAACATCATTATTTCACAAAATTAAACGATTTTTCGGAGTTGAAGAATGAAATTTGAATATACTGAGAAAGCGAAAGACGGGGGCGTCCAGCGCCTTTACCGATTTGATAACGGTTATGGTGCTTCTGTGATTTGTCACAACCATTCCTATGGTGGAGACGAAGGCCTCTGGGAACTGGCTGTTATTGTTTACGGTGATGTTGGTTACCTACTCTGTTATGATACTGATATTACCGATGATGTGATTGGTTACCTAAGTGAAGAGGAAGTAGACCAACTGTTGGTTAGTATTAATGCTCTGGAGAAGCGCAATGACGCTGACTGAGAGGTTATTAGCAGCGCTCTATATCTCTGAGGGTTGGTATGAGAATTGGAACATTTACCGAAACAATGATTGCCGCATTTGGCGCAGGTATGCGTTATACTCCAAACTGAGGTCTGTTATTGTATATGACCGTGTCATGGCGGGTGAGAACCCACAAAATAGAGAGGTTATGTAATGAAATTTTCTGAAGCGCTACTAGATACACTTAATTGCCGTGAGCGTTGGAAACGGGATGCTGGTAGCTTGCAGGATTATCTGGAATCTCTGGATAGGATTGATAGCTTTTTCTCCAATAAAGAATCAGAGGCAACAATGACTAATGAGGAGAAACTCACGATGGCGCAGCAACTTCTAAGTGACGTTTACCATGAGGCTAGTATATCTGGTGATGAAACACTGGAGAGTTTAATGTCGGTTGCTGATTCCTGTATCTGTGAAGCCCTTACTCGTTGTGAATAATGAAGAGCCCTTGGAAATCGCCCTAAAAGCGTTAAAGCAGATTGCTTCGTATAAGTGCGATAGTGTAATGATAGCAAAAGAAGCGATTTATAAAATTGAGAGGTTATCTATGAGTACCTATACTCCTGATAAGTGGGTATTGATTAATATCAAAGTTGGTGAGGAGTCTATCCAGAAGGTTCTTGGTGGTTGGTATGGCGGTTATCTGAATGGTGATTCTTGGCGATTGAATTCTGGTGTAAAGGAGACTATCGATCATGGTGAATACTTTGAATTTAAAGGCTATTCAGGTAGTTCCTATATCTGTTATAAACATTCACAGGGAATGTCCTCTTATATGAATCAAATATATGAAGCTATGTCTTCTAAAAAATCAAATACTACTGAAATGGAGATTGTGACATTATGAACGAACGTGTACTAAAAATTGCAGCTCAGGTTGGTCTATTGAATGAAGACTCACAGGGATTCTATATTGAACAGAAGGCAGGAGAAGAACAGGTCTGGGAATTTGCAGAGAGTTTACTCCGTGAAGTTGTCATGTTCAATAAGGCTAATCTTATGGATGAAAATGATCCTGAGGATACTAGTGAGTTTGGTAAAGCCTACACTAAGGGTTGGAATGATAAGACGTTAGATATCGATGACTATCTGAAGAACTACTATGGTGTGAAATAATGGATATGAAACTGCGCCAGAAGTTGGCTGTTTTATTGAGTGAGCGTATTAGTAATTTGGAATTGCTTAATGCATTGGAGAATCTATATGATGAAGAAACAATGCGAGCATATAACAGAGGTTTTGAAATGGGTAAGGGAGTGAAAAATGGGTCTTGATATGTATTTGACTGCTAAGGTTTACCTGTCACAATATAATGAGGAAACGAAAGAGATTTCGGAAAAAATTGCGTCTATGATGCAAACTGCTTTAGTGCCTAAAGAGGTGTCGTTTGAAGCCGCATACTGGCGCAAAGCGAATGCTATCCATAAGTGGTTCGTTGATAACGTGCAAAATGGCGAGGACGAATGCAAAGAGTATTATGTTAGCCGTAAGGACTTGCAAGCACTTATTGATACCTGTAAGGCTGTGTTAAAAGACAACACCCTAGCAGATTCTCTATTACCCCCACAAGCAGGGTTTTTCTTCGGAAGTACAGATATTGACGAGTATTATAGGAAAGACTTGGAAGACACGGTGGAGAGTTTGGAGAAGATCATGGTGTATTTTGATAATCCCAAGTGGGACTTTTACTACCAATCGTCCTGGTAAGTCCAGGCACTGTTGTTTTTACGCAACAAACCCGGTATTCTGCTTGACAGATGCCGGGTTTTTTGTTATACTGGTAATGTTAAATCAAAAAGGAGTTTATTATGTACCGTAGCGTAAACGTGGATGTAGATGTTTATATGGGTGATTTTGATGATAGTGATTTGGTCGAGGAATTGGAATCCCGAGGTTATAAGGTAATTGATACAGCCGGAGATAAATCTCATTCAAAGGACGAATTACTTCAAATGATTTACCAAAAGCGCCGAACAGGTGTAGATTATCAGGCCGAATTGGATCTTTTAATCTCTAATGAGTTGGGTCGCCTATAATTGCCTCTTTTCGCTCTTGACAAGAGTAGGATGGTGGTGTTGGTTATGATGAATATTACCAGTTACCAAGGTTAATGTTATGAAATGGTTCATGACGCTATTAATATTTGTGGTAGTAATACTGCCATTTACCTTTTTTATATGGGTATCTAGATTATGAATGAATTAGATAAGTTTGCTTTTTTTGATATATCATTTTACTCCATTAACTTATTGTCTATGGTACTTGGTATGTTTTTCGGTGCAACTATGTGGCGAGTTAAAGCTATGTTCTTTGTTGCATTTTATTTTATAGGTGTGGCCATATTTTATGGCATGATGTATTACTTGAAGACTAAAGGAGCACTTTGATGGAAACTGTTGTTGAAATGCACAAGTTGGCAATTGCCCAGATTTATACCCACGACTATTATGTGGATGTTTTCCAGAAGTGTGCCTCATTTAACACTGAAAAGGTGTATAATTATACGGATGAAGAACGAATCTGTTCTTTCTGGAATAACTTCTGGTTTGCGTTGCCTGATACCAATGCGATTAGGAGAGACCCATTCTTCCTGATTTGTGATTTAGCCGAAGGTTCTTTGATTGAGGAACAATCGTATGCAGGCTAACGTTGGTGACTTGCTTACTATAACGTTAATGGGTATTGTTGAATTCTTTTTTATTTTTTCTTTTATTGGATTAATATTATGAAAGTCGGTGTAATGCTTGCAATTTATATTGTTCTCATTGTTCTTGGACCGTTTGCCACTCTGTGGTCTCTGAACACTTTGTTTCCTGTATTGGCAATTCCCTATGAATTCAATACATGGTGTGCTGCAGCTTTGTTAGGCGGATTGATTGGTAACGGTCTTAAGGGTAATATCGCTAAGTAAATGAAAATTACGGCTGACATTGATGCAATTCTGGAATCTAATAAGCATAAGCTTATTGGTACTAGGAAATTTGACACCATCCGTCGAACCATGAAAAAGATGTTGTTCGATTTTGGTGTTGAGCAGGTCAAGGTAATTGATATTTTTGATTCCCACATGTTTTCATTCGGTGGAGAATACGATCAGGTAGAGGATGAAATTGTAATCGAATTTATTGTGCCTAGAGATAAGCATGATAATTTCCATTTAAGTGAATACCAGTGGAGTGAATTTAAATTTCAGTTGAACCAAAATCTTCAACATGAAATGATTCATAGAGTACAGACGTTAAATCGAAATGATGCTCATTGGCGTAAATTCTATAAAATTGAACCAAAGGGACCGATTTTCAAGTTGGAAGAAAGAGTTTATTTGTCGGATGTTGATGAAGTTGAAGCATTTGCACATGACTTAGCGATGGAAATTCAATTTTATTATCCAAAGACTAAAATGGACGAAATTTTAAGAAATCCTAGTCGGTTTCGTAAATTGCCTACATATAGAGTCTATAAAAATGCTTTCAGAAACACGGATTGGTCGATTGTCCGAAAAATGTTACTGAAGAAAACGTATAAAAACTTAAAATCTTAAGGAAAGAACATGAGTGAAGTTAAAAATTTGCAAGAAGCAGTAGCGGAAATCAAAAAAACACCTAAAAACAGTATTTCCGAAGAAAAAACACTCTTGGACGAGTTCGCAATGGCTGCTGTCATCGGATTAATCTCAAGTAATCGTGCAAAAGATGTTGGAATTAACAGCTATATCATCGCCAGCCAGATGATGGCAGAGCGTAAAAAATACCTTAAGTAAATGTTGTTTTTTTACAACATAAAAAGTGTTGTATTTTAGCACAACCCTTGACTTACCCTCGGATCCATGTATAATGGTTATATTGATTGAGAGGTTGTATGAGAAAAAAACGGTCTGACCGAAACCATGTTTTATATCGTGTCATTTGTGAGGACACCGGCGATACCTATATCGGTTTAACCGTTGCACAAGGTCAGGCATTTTTGCGCTCAGTTAAAGTCCGCTGGCAAAAGCATGTTAGTCGTGCAATGAAAGAAGACAAGGATTGGGCTCTCTGCCATGCTTTGCGAGAAAACGCAGAGGCTAAATGGTCGTATGAAGTGTTAGAAGTTGTACGTGGTCGTAAACCTGCTCACCAGCGTGAGCGAGAATTGATAGCTGATTTGGAACCAACATTGAATACCTTTTGAAAATATGCAAAAACCTAAACTTAATATTGAAGTGGATGTGGATGAATTGAATCTGATTTTAGTCAGTTTAGCTCAACACGCCGAATATGTCCAAAATACTATGATTCGATTAAAAAGTGAAGGAACGGATAAGTTGAGTAAAATTCAGAGTGAACAAAATGGAACTAAAACGTAGAAATTTAATAGCCAAAGATTTACGCACACCAAAGTACCGTATGAGGTGCGTGGTCTCGGCTAAGTGTTATGATCGTAAAGAACAAAAGGCTAAAGTAAAAAAGGAAATTAATGAATATCGCAACCAGCACGTATGATGGTTTTCATATGATGCCTCACGATAAAGATGAGGATAAGGTTCAATTTAAGTTTTTTAAAATTAATGAGAATCATTTGCAAGGCGAGACCATAGGTCGGTCTGAAATTGGTGAAGTGTTTAATGTCCTTTTAGTCCGACATGGAAAAGAAGGCATTGAATTGAATGATACCTTTGAAGCAATTTTTGCCGATCCGGTGGTTTATGCTGAAGGTCTTATTGGTATGAATATTTACGGTACTTTCGTTAAGAAAACGGCAGAAGCTCAGGAATGGTTTGATGATTACCTGAAATTAACTACAGAGCGTGTTACTATGATTAATACTGAATTGATGGAGAAAAATTGATGACGCAATTTAATGATGAAGTTTTCCGTACCAGTGTTCGTGAGCTTTTACATGAAGGTGTGGTTGATGTTTTATTTACCAAGAAAGATGGTACAGACCGTTTTATGAAGTGTACACTTAGTCAGGATAAAATTCCTGCCGAGTTTGCACCAAAAGGTTCCAATCAGAAAGTGAATGATGAATCAATTGCTGTATTTGATGTTGAAGTAAAAGGTTGGCGTTCCTTCCGTTGGGAATCTCTTAAGACTGTAAAGTTGACGGTGCAATGAAATTAATTTTCAATAATATAAGGAATCATGCTTAAAAAAGCATATATACCTATATGAAAACAAAATTACATACACCGCTCGCAATAGTCTGTTCCATGGCAACATGGCAGGCCGATTATCGCTCACCAAAAAGTGAGAATAACGGCTTTATTGGATCAAATGGGGTTTGTGTGTAGTTAAAGAATTATCCGCACCAAACACAAACCCTAGACCTAAAAAATCTAGGGTTTTTTATTTGGTGTGACAGAAATACAACAGAGTGATGTTTGCCTCAAAAGTAGTCTGTTTGATGTATAATATAGTCTGTTCAGTAGTTAATCGATCTTTAAAAATTTGTATAGTATTGTTGCGGTATAGTGAAATGGTATCACACCGGATTTTGATTCCGATAGCCTTGGTTCGATTCCAAGTACCGCTGCCAATGGTGTCTGTAGTGTAGTGGTAGCACCCATCCCTGTGAAGGATGTAGTCTGAGGTCGGTACTCAGTAGACACCCCATATTGAAGCACATAAAGGCGTGGTGGCACGCTGATGTTGCGGTAACAGCCTTCTCTACTGAATGAGTCGGTCGACAGGTTCAATTCCTGTGAGTGTGTTTCAATATGGTTGCAAACACCGTGATATGTACCCAACGTTGCTGAAGGGGAGGATCGGGATTCGGTGGTCTATTAATGACTTAGGTTGAACAGTAGACACCATATTAAAACACACTGAGCCTGGGATTCGTACTCCGGGTCGTTTCAGATAACAACAGCCGAAAGGATAATTGGCAGTGTGTTTTAATATGGGTATGTGGTCGAGTGGTTTATGGCTCTAGTCTTGAAAACTAGCGAATGTAAAAGTTCCGTAGGTTCGAATCCTACCGTACCCGCCAATTCCTACTGTTAAGAGACAGTGGTATACCGATGAGTTATCAAAGTATGTTGATTAATTACCAACAGAAGATAAATCATTAATTCTCTAGTGGAGGTTCCCTGTGCCACGATAAAAAAGACGCAGGGGCCAATTTTAGGAGTTTATTATGCCAGCAGTATTTCTTGTTAGTGACACACACTTTGGTCACGCTGGTGTTTGTCGTTTTACTCACGGTGACACAGGAGTAAAAATTAGACCATGGACAGATCCAGATGAAATGGATGAAGATATGGTGAGGATGTGGAATGAAACCGTTAGACCAAATGATAAAGTGTATCATTTAGGAGACGTTGTTATTAACCGTAAAGCATTAAAGACCTTATCAAGGTTAAACGGTGAAAAAGTTTTAATTAAAGGTAACCATGATATTTTTAGATTAGAGGAATATACTCCTTACTTTAAAGATATTCGTGCTTATCATGTTATGAACGGAATGATCTTAAGCCATGTTCCTATTCATACTAGTGGCTTAGAAAGATTCGGTACAAACATTCATGGACACTTACATACAAATAGAGTGATGAGTGCATGTGGTACTAAAATTGATCCGAGTTATTTTAACGTGAGTGTGGAACAGATTAATTTCCGTCCTATCTTATTTGAAGATGCAATTCAACGCATCATTGATCAAGGAGGCACGGTAGGTTTTAAAGAAAAAGGATAGTTGGCCGAGTGGTTAAGGCAGCAGTTTGCTAAACTGCCATTCAGAAATGGGTGCATAGGTTCGAATCCTATACTATCCGCCATTTTGCCCCGTTCGTATAGTGGACAATACAGGGGATTTCTACTCCCTAAACGGCAGTTCGATTCTGTCACGGGGTACCATAGTTATTGCGAGAGTGGTGGAATCGGTATACACATCAGACTTAAAATCTGACGCCTTTGGGATTGAGGGTTCAAGTCCCTCCTTTCGCACCAAGTTTAAAGAGGTACGATGGCCGAGTGGTCCAAGGCAAGTGACTGCAAATCTCTACAACCATCAGTTCGAATCTGATTCGTACCTCCAAAGTTTGCCACATTTAATATGTGGTTGTAGTATAATTTAATTTCAGTAGTAATGCTGCATTCGACTTCTGGTGAGGTCATCACCCTTTCAAGGTGACCAGACGGGATCGTAACCCGTATGCAGTACCATTAATTGTATTGTTTTGGAAAATTCCAGTGATCGCTGGATAGTGAATCTCTGAGTGGTTACATGAGCGCATACTTGTAATCAGGAGTTGTGTGTAAATGAATGCCTTTGGGACGCCAATTTTGGGAATAAGTTTACATCGTTAAAAACAAACTCTGGTACGGTTAAGGCCAGAACATAACAAGACAATACAATTAATGGTAAGTAATGCAGGTATAACTCAACTGGATAGAGTAACTGGCTTTTAACCAGTAAGTTATGGGTTCAAGTCCCATTGCCTGTACCAAATTTTTATGGCTCTGTCTTATAACGGCTATTATCCTTGACTGTCTATCAGGGGACACGGGTTCGATTCCCGTCAGAGTCGCCAAGTTTTTATGTTTTAATTGCGGGTTAGGGAAGTGGTCATCCCGTCAGCCTCATAAGCTGGAGATCGGTGGTTCGAATCCATCACACCGCAACCAAGTTTTATTGACCGAAACGCACATAGGTGTGCGGCCGGACTGTTAATCCGTGTGAGGTAGGTTCGATCCCTACTCGGTCAGCCAGTTTTATGGAGAAGAAGCATCAATGGTGATGCAGTGGACTGTAAATCCGCCGTCTTTATGGCACGACTGGTTCGATCCCAGTATTCTCCACCAAGTTTTAATGGGCCGAATGGGTTCTTTCTGGAGTTAACGTTACCAGAGGGTGACACGTTCGAATCGTGTACGGTCCACCAAGTTTTGCCCCGTTAGCACAGTGGTAGTGCAGTAGTTTTGTAAACTAAAGGTCGGCGGTTCGAATCCGTCACGGGGCGCCATTATGAGTGAGTGAGGATGTATAAAGTTTATTGGACCGCAACTGACGGTCAAGCATGTAGTGAAGATTATAATGAAATGGTTGAAGCATTAACACAAGCAAATTATTTACGGACAATTGGTCGTAGTTATGTTGCGATGGTTAGTGAAAATCCAAATCAAGTAGGAAAGAATGGAGTTGATAGTGTAGAAAATGGCAAGTTACCAAGTGGTGAAGAATACACTTGGAAAATGCGTAGATAGTTTTAATCTCTGTATGGTGTAATCTGGTAGCATGGCACGTTTGGGACGTGGCGGTCAAGGTTCAAATCCTTGTATGGAGACCAAAGTTTTATGGGCTGTTAGTGCTAATGGGAACACATCTGGTTTGCAACCAGAAATTGAGAGTTCGATTCTCTCACGGTCCACCAAATTGGTGATGTAGCTTAGTCTGGTAGAGCAGTACCTTCATACGGTAACGGTCGTAGGTTCGATTCCTACTTTCACCACCAATACGCCTTTAGCATAACTGGAGAATGTACAGTCTTACGAAGTCTGGTGATGCAGGTTCGAATCCTGTGGGGCGTGCCAAAGTTTTAATGCAGAGTTAGCTCAGTTGGTAGAGCATCGTCTTGATAAGGCGGTGGCCACTGGTTCAAGTCCAGTACTCTGTACCAATTTTTAATCTATCACTAGTGTAATGGCAGCACAACAGTCTCCAAAACTGTTTGTCAAGGTTCGAGTCCTTGGTGGTAGGCCAAATGCGGGTATGATGTAGTGGTAACCTGACACCTTGCCAAGGTGTATTTGCCAGTTCGATTCTGGCTACCCGCTCCAAAATTTTAAAAGGAAGATCATGGAAGTCTTTGAAAACTTATTACCTTTGTCTTATGTTAATGAAATTGAAAAGGTTTTTACTGGCCCAAATTTTCCTTGGTTCTATAATAAATTTACTGCATATTATCCAGATAATTTAAATGATGATAATATTAAGGACACAGCTCAATTTGTTCACGGGTTTTTCATTAACGGTAAACAAAATTCTGCTTATTATCCTTTCATTTTTCCTATTGTTAATCGATTGAGTGATGCTCTGGGTATAGATATGGGTAAAAAATTGATTAGGATAAAATCAAACCTTCTCATTAAAGATAGTGAGTATCCGTTAAATTGTTATCATCCGCCACATATAGATGATGTTGTATCTGATGTTCCGTTAAGAACACTTTTATATTACGTCAATGATTCGGATGGAGATACCTTAATTTTTAATCAGAAATCTCATGTTGATGAATTAAAGATAACTAATAGACAAACTCCGAAAAAAGGCAAAGCCATTTTTTTCGATTCGTCTTATTTACATTCAAGTACACCACCAAGAACACATGGTTATAGGATAGTATTAAATTTCGTGTTCAATATGTAACAAGATAGGAGTAGTATCATGCGTAAAATTGATATTAATGAAGTGAAGTCGTTTATTGAAGCACAGGGTCCCAATACTAAGATTTACATCGGTGGTGATTCTGAACGATTCAACATTGGTAAAGATTGGTATGCTGATTATACTCTTGCTATCGTAGTTCACATTAATGGTAAAAATGGTTGTAAAATTTTCGGAGAAGTCCAGAGAGAACGTGACTGGGATCAAAAGAAAAACAAACCAAGGATGCGATTAATGAATGAAGTTTATAAAATTGCTGAGTTATATCTCAAACTACAAGACGTACTGGAAGACCAAGACGTTGAAGTTCACCTAGATATTAATCCTGATGAATTATATGGTAGTTCATGTGTTGTTAATGAAGCAATCGGTTACATCAAAGGAATGTGCAATGTTATCCCAATGGTAAAACCACAAGCATTTGCCGCATCATATGCAGCAGATAGATTAAAATATGTTCTAGCAAATGCAGCATAGTTTCAACACGGCTAGACCCTCTGCTTCGGTACGGTCTGGTTCTCTTAGTAAAGCGGGATTAGTTTAATGGTAAAACTACAGATTTCCAATCTGTTGTTGTCAGTTCGATTCTGACATTCCGCTCCATGCATCGTTAGCTCAGAGGTAGAGCTCCTCGCTTACACCGAGATTGTCGGCAGTTCGATCCTGTCACGATGCACCATATTGAAGTACATTCGCCAACCCTCTACGTTGGTCCCATAAAGCATTTCTAGAGTGTGGGATATTTACAAGAGTGTACTTCAATATGGTCACCATAGTCGGTTCGTGTTCCCACCGTGCGGCAACCGACTTAAAAAAAGCAGATAGCTATATGTGACGAGCAGGCAGCGGTTAACGGTGGGACCATATTGAAGTGCATTAGGTTAGTTACGGGTCTGGCGTGCCTAAAGAGACTATCATCAGCCAATTGGATAGATTCTCTTACTTAGTGTATTTCAATATGGTAATATCAAGTTGTTAGTGAAGTCATACATGGGACTGCTGCCTACGGGACAGATATCGAGGCTCGGAATCTCGGACACTAACAACACAATAGCACAAAGGTTGTTCGAACAATCTAGCGTGGTCGCAGCCGGGCATCCAGGCTTTCAGGTTCAATTCCTGGTGTTATTGGATATGCCATATTGAAGTACATTCCCTAGCGAACCTATAACCTTCGCTATATGTCTAGTACGATGCTAGAACGGCAGTCGAGTGTATTTCAATATGGTAGCAATACCATAGTACCAGGTGCCAAGGCTATGTCAGATTATCCCTATTCTGTTATCCTCAAACTGGCGAAAAATAGTTGTAGAAGGGTCAAGCGGTCTACACTATCCTTTTCAGTGAGTAGGTTCGTCTACCTAATCCAAGACAATATGAATCCTGTTTAGGGACAGGGGGCATATTATAGAATATTCTTTGAGGTCTTGGTCGTTACCAGCGTAGCAAAAACGGCGACAGAATATTCTATAATATGCTGCTGTAGCTGATGTGGTCATAGCGCCGGTCTGAAGAACCGGTGAAACAGGTTCGATTCCTGTCGGTAGCACCAAACAATGCCTCGGTGACGTAATTGGTAGCCGTGTTGGTCTTAGAAACCAAATTCTGCGGGTTCGAGTCCCGCCTGAGGCACCAGAATTGCTCCTGTAGCTTAAAGGTGAAGCAGGGAACTCATAATTCCAAGAGTGTTGGTTCAAGTCCAACTGGGAGCACCATCATAACAATACTATACAAATTTTCAGTGGTAATCTCCACAATTCCCCTCAAAATCTCATTAAAAGCATACCTAAAGGTGTGCGGAAATCATTTCCTATCAATGTTGTAAAAAAACAACACCACGCTTGACATTATGTTGAATTCGTGTATAATGGTTGTATAGATGGTATTTTAGGAGTTAATATGTCATGACAGGAATTTACATTCTGAAAAGTTTAAATTTATACCGAGTTTCGTATTCAGACCTTTTTATTAATTTGATGGGATCATATGACGAAAAAACAATGAATTATAAAGTAGTTCCACAAATAGCAAATAAAATGTTTGGAGATTCCAAGGTTTTTGATAATATTAATTTAGCTGTGGATTATGCAAGAGAATTAAGTCGGACTGTTCCAGAAACCGATGATGGTATTTTTATTATAGATAATTTTGATAAAGTGACTTTTGAGGATTTAATAAATGGCAACTCGTATTCGTAAATCAGCTGAGGAAATTGAAGCTAAAATTACTGGCGGTGAACCTAATTTTAAAGAAAAGGTTATTTCCAATGCGGAAATGGCTCAAGCTCTAAACTGGTATTCTCAGAATAAAGATAATAAAACCTCATCAAAATATATCGGCGATTATCTTAAAAAGAATAAGTTAAAAGTTGCCGCTGATATTGTTAACAAACAACGACCAACTTTTGGGTTTCTTTGTCGCCTGAAAAACACCGGTGCTGAGTTTACTGAATTGCATGAAGCTTCTTTCCAAAAGATGTTACAGGAAATGATGGCTGAAATTCCTAAACCTGAAGTTAAAGCCATAGTCACAAATGTAATTTCAATACAAGATCGTGTAGCTGACAAAATTGCGGAAATTGCTGGCGACTTAGAAGGTGCAATTGATGATTATATTTTAGGTGGGTTTGATAAACCAACTTCACCCTATGCTTTGATGCATGGTCGAGCTAAGAATATGCATGCTTCAAAAATTATGGACATTTTCAAAAAACGCCGTGCAGAATTCGCCGAAGTCATGGTAACTAAAGATGAAGACCTCAAAGAAGGGTATTCGAATTTCAGTAAAACACAATTAAAAAAGTTGGTTGCATATTGTGACCAGATCATTCTGGATTGCACCAAGATTGCAGGTGAGGCTAAAGTTAGTCGTAAACCACGCAAGCGCAAAGCGAAGTCTCCAGACCAGTTGGTTGCGAAGGTTCAATTCTTGGATGAAGATAAGACCTATAAACTGAAATCGGTTCCGCCCACCCAAATTATCGGTGCATTGCAGCTTTGGGTATTCAACGTTAAAACTCGCCGATTGGGTGTTTACAATGCCGCCGATGCGAGTGGATTGTCGGTCAAAGGAAGTTCAATTTTGAATTTTACTGAAGATACCTCGATGCAAAAACTGATCCGTAAACCTGATGAATTATTACCTGAAGTGATTAAAGGCGGTAAAGTATTCATGCGTACGGTATTTGCTAATATAAGAGCAGTTGAATCCGCTCTATCTGGTCGTATTAATAAAGATACTATTTTGTTAAGGATTGTCAAATGAGCGAAAGTGATATTTTGGATAAAGCTAAAGAATTGGGATTCCAAACTAAAGATTTGGGTGATACCTATGTCGGCAGTCAACGTCAACTGGTAGAGTTGGTGAATTATTTTATTGCCTCACAAAAGTAAGGCATGTGTTATAATTGGTACATAATGTAACTGGAGAATTAAAATTATTATTTTCGACTTTAACCAAGTTGTTATTGCCAATTTGATGGAACAGATTGGATCATCCAAGGCGCCTGTTGAAGAATCATTGGTGCGTCATATGGTCTTAAACACAATTCGAGCAAACGTTAGAAAATTCCGTGAGTATGGAGAAGTTGTTATTGCATGTGACAGTAAACACTACTGGCGCCGTGATGTATTTCCTCCTTATAAAGCTCACCGCAAAAAAGCACGTGCGGATTCCGGTCACGATTGGGCATCCATTTTTGAGTGTATGTCCAAGGTTCGTGCCGAATTGAAACAAAATGCACCATATAAAGTCATTGATGTTGAAGGTGCTGAAGCTGATGATGTGATTGGTGTTCTTACTCGTAAAAATGCCTCGTCTGAAAAGATTATGATTTTATCTTCAGATAAAGATTTTGTTCAACTTCAGAGTTTGCCTAACGTAGCACAATATTCAACTACCATGAAAAAGGCGATTAAAACGGATAATCCAGTTCGTCAATTGAAAGAGTTGATTATCACTGGTGATAAGGGTGACGGTATTCCTAATATTCTATCTCCTGATAACACGATCATTGAGGGTGTTCGCCAGAAAGCAATCACTAAGATTCGTCTTCAAGAAATGATGAACACTAATATTTCCGTTGATGGTTCTGACGATCTGAAACGTAATTGGTCCCGCAATCAACAATTGATCGACCTGTCATTTATTCCTGATAACGTGGTACAAGCTATACTAAGTAGCTATGAAGAAACTAAACCCGCAACGAAACAGCAATTTATGAATTATCTTATTGCTAATCGTTTAAAAAATCTACTGGAAGTTATCGATGAGTTTTAAACTATATTCTGAAATCTTGCAAGAATTTGATCTTGCACCAACCCGTAAAGACAAAATCAATGTTTTACAAAACAATGATGCACCACGATTCAGGCAGTTTTTGGTGTTTGCCTTTAGTCCAGACATTCAGTTTGATGTTACCATTCCGGTGTACACATCATCATTAAATCCTGCTGGATTAAATGACCTATATTTGGATAGTCAACTTTCTAAAATGTATCGGTTCATTAAAGATCATCCTCAACGACAGCCCGGATTTGGTGGAATTCAACAAGAAAGAATTTTACTTCTGATCCTGGAATCACTACATAAAGACGAAGCTGAATTGATGTGTAGAATGTTACAGAAAAATCTCAGTATCAAATATTTAACTCCGCACCTTATTAAAGAGGCGTATCCCGGAATTGAATTATGAGTGATGGCGGTAAAGGAAGTAAACCAAGACCCTATAGTGTTTCCCAAGATGAATATGATAATTCTTGGGAAGCAATATTTGGTAAGAAAGATAAACAAATTATGGAAGTGATTGATGAAAGTAGCCGTAGTAACACCAACAATAGCCAGCCCTTATCTCGATAAATGCCTATTAAGTGTTGCGGATCAAACCTATGCTGATTTGACTCATTATATTTTTGCTGACGGAAGAGAATGTTGGTCAGCCGTGAGTGATGCTCTTGATGGAGATGAGCGATCTAAGGTTGTTATGCTTGAGGATAATATCGGTAAAGGTTGGTATGGACACCGTGTCTATGCAGCTTGTTCGTTTTTAGTAAACGCTGACATTATATGTTATCTTGATGAAGATAACTGGATTGAACCAAACCACGTCCAATCATTGGTTGATAGTATCAAAGAAGGAAACCAATGGGCTTTTTCTCTGCGTAAGATTGTTAATAAGGAAGGAGACTTCTTAGCGGAGGATAATTGTGAATCGTTAGGTAAGTGGCCAACATTTTTTGATGATAATGTTTTCCATATTGACACATCCTGTTTCGCTGTACTACGAAGTACAGCTATCTCAATCGGTCATTCTTGGTATGGCCAGTGGGGAGCAGATCGACAATTCTTCAATACCCTAAAACAGTATTATCCGAATTTTGGATGCACAGGACAACACACATTAAATTACCGACTTGATGGTAATCCTAATTCTGTCAAATCAGATTTTTTCGAACACGGTAATAAAATACAACAACAAAAGTACAACGGTGAATTTCCATGGAAAACAAAACAGCGCTCATTACAGGTGGGTCCGGGTATCTCGGTAGTCATTTAGCAAAAAAACTTTATAATGAAAATTGGAATGTAATTGTTTTCGATAAGGTGAAACCTAATCACCAATATCACAATTCATATCACGTTGGTGATATTCGTGATCGTGCTAGTTTGAATTATGTCTTTGGTCTACATAAGATCGATACAGTGTTCCACTTAGCCGGCCGAATTGAAGTCGGACTTTCCAATATACACCCTACTGAATTTTGGGATGTTAACGTTGGCGGTACAGTTACATTACTGAATGTGATGAAGAAGTTTAACGTGGAGAATTTGGTTTTTTCTTCCTCTGCCGCTGTTTATTGGGCAGGAAATGTTCCCATTAAAGAAGACGAGTGTATAATTAACAACTCAGTTTATGGCAACACCAAACATGCGTGTGAAATGGCTATTGAAGATTCAGGATTAAATTATGTGATCTTCAGATATTTCAATTTAGCTGGTGCTGATCCTGGGGGCACTCTTGGTGAAGTGCATGAACCGGAGACACATTTAATTCCTGTGATTTTTGAAAAACTAAATAGTTTTGTAATTAATGGAAATGATTATAAGACAGGTGATGGAACTTGTGTGCGGGACTATGTGCATGTAAGTGATGTTGCTGATGCTCATTTTGCGGCCGCTAATTATTTGACGGAAGGTAAACCTCCAGTAGTTTTGAATTTAGGTACAGGTGTTGGCCACTCAGTTTTGGAAATTATTCAACTGATAGAAAAACATTTAGGATTAGAAGTAAATTATACGTTTGGTAAAAATAGAGCTGGAGATCCAGATAAGTTAGTGGCTAATATTGATTTAGCTAAAGAAGTTTTGAATTTTGAACCTAAGCACGACATTATTTCTATACTTGGAACAGCTTATGCATGGTATAAAACACGAATTAAAAGATGATTTTAAATATGAAATTGATATTCCTGTTGAAGAAAAGATCGACATTAAGTTATTAAATAAAAATACACATTTTTTGACTGGCGACATTGAAGAAGATAATATCAAGAAAGCCATTAAATGGATCATGTATGAAAATATGTGTGACCATGTACCTGAAAAGAAGTTAACATTATACATCAATTCTATGGGCGGTGAACTATATCAGGCCTTTGCGTTAATTGATATTATGAAGACCAGTAAGTATCCAATCATAACTATTGGATTAGGTTGTATCATGTCGGCTGCATTTTTGATATTCTCCGCAGGATCAAAAGGACATAGATACATTGCACCTAACACAGGTATTATGTGTCACCAATTCACAGATTTTATGGAAAGTAAATACCACGATATTAAAGCCGCAATGAAAGAAGCTGAATATTGTAACGAACGAATGATGGAAATATTGCGAGAGGCCTCTGGTCTGGAATCTCGCAACATCAAATCAAAGCTTTTGGGTCCAAGTGATGCATACTTTACCCCACAGGAATTGATTGAATTAAACATTGCAGACCATATTTTTAATTAGGTTATCAACATGATTGTCGGCGGATCCAAAGTCGAAAAAACCCAAAAATCTAAGTTCAAGAAAAACATAGATAAAGAAACCCTGAAACAGTTTCGTAAGAAACACCAAGATAAGGCAACTTATCGTATGATGAAGAAAGAGGAAAAATATGGTGGTTAAAGAAATTGAAATGAAAATTTCCAAACTTGAAAAGCAAATCTCTGAAAATATCGGTGATTTGGATTCCTTACGAAAGGAATTGAACCGTCTTAAGCTTCAGGCTTTTGAGGAAGATATCCGAGAACAAGATAATAGAAGTCAACTACTTCAGGAATAGTGTTGTTTTTATGCAACAGTAGGGCTTGACAAAATACTGCCAGTTTGTTATACTGGCAGTATGGAAATCATAAAAGAAATCACCGCTTGGAACTGCGACTATAATGTTCCCAATAATATTTACTTGCTAAATGGTTCTGGCAAGTTAATCGCCTATATTAAAGAAGGCGAAGATATTATTAATCAATTAAAAAATCCCATGTATTTTGATAAAGCTAGGCGTAAATTTATCAAAATTAAACATGAAGGATTATCAAAATTAATAAAAGATGAGAAAAAAGATAATACTAAACGTATTAAATCTGATAATGTCCGTCTTTTTAATGTAAAATCAGATAATAAAAACTATACTGTGGAAGTGACGGATAACCGTTATTTTTCATGCACTTGCGTTGGTTTTGGTTATCGTGGAAAATGTAAACACGTTGAAGCTGTAAAGGATTCATTATGATTTATACTAGTACAAAATCTCCTAAAAAATATATTAAAAATAAAACAAAGTCAGAAATGGCAGAATATAATGCTTGGCTTAAGGAAATTAGTAGTATTAAGACTAACTTTACCAAGTCTAAAAAATCTTTAGTAATGACTAAACGACCTAATTTGTCCTTAGTACCCGTTGGTCGTGCAACCCCCAATTATCCGTCTCTAGGATCGTCTGGAGGCGTTGCAACGAAACCAGTGCAAGGGTTGACCTATACAGGTTCTAAAATGAAAGGGATAGGTACTTTGCACAAGTCCAATGCAGTTCCCGTCTTTACTGACGAAGAGGCGAGAGACCAGGCAACGATGCGGAGATAGTTGTTTTTTTACAACACTTACCAAATAGTTGTTGACACCTGCCGTGGTTCATGTATAATGGTACCTGTTGATTGATATTAAAGAGTGATTATGACTAATAAAATTTTGAAGGTTTTTGAATCCGCTGAATGTAATGAATTCGACCTTTTTGAAGGCGATGAAAAGATAGGTTATTATTATGAACATTTTGTTCATCCTGAAACCGGCGAAAAATTTGATTCACCAGTTTTCGAAATTTATTATGACAATACTAGTGATGATCCAGAAAATCCGGATTATACTAGTTCCATAATTATTGAAGATGAAGAAGAAGCTTTAGAGTTTATCCAAAATTCAATTTATTGAGATTATATGAAATTACTATCTACAGGCAATCCCAAGACCCTCAAGGGACAATCAGTTGGTTATTTGACGTTTATTTTGCACCTTGCGCCAGCTGAAGAATCAGGTTACAATACCTGCCCTAAAGCGACCGATGGCTGCAAATTCGGTTGTTTGAATAAAGCTGGTCGTGGCGGTATGTTCAAAAAAGGTGAAACGACCAACGTTATTCAACAAGCTCGTATCCGCAAAACCAAATACTTTTTCGAAAATCGTGATGCTTTTATGGCTGATCTGGTTGCTGACATTAAACTGGCAATCAAACAATCTTTGAATAAAGGTCTTATTCCTGTTATCCGCCTCAACGGTACTTCCGATCTTTCTTTCGAGAAATATCTGGTTCCAGGTACTATGATGAACCTGTTCCAATACTTTCCTTTAATCCAATTCTATGATTACACGAAGGTATTAGGTCGTAAGGTTTCATTATATCCTAATTACCACCTGACATTCTCTGCCGCTGATGGCAATGATGATGATGTAACGAAGGCAATACAGCAAGGTTATAATATCGCTGTGGTTTTCGGTACGAAAAAAGGCCAACCACTTCCTGAAACATACCTCGGATTGCCAGTTGTAAACGGCGATGAATCCGACCTGCGTTTCCTTGATGTGAAAAATGTGGTAGTTGGTCTCTACGCTAAAGGCAAAGCTAAGAAAGATACTTTTGGTTTTGTAAAATATCCTACTTTCATGTTAAAGGCTGCTTAAAATGAATTTGAAACCTTTCGCCAATAATTCTCTTTCATCCTATTTTTCTGGTCATAAGGAACTTGCAAAGTATAAAAATATACCAATTGAATATCTTGACGAAGTGAAATCTTTGTTAATGAAGCAAGGCAAGAAGTTCCGTATACGTTATCGTGGGCCACGTACCTGTTTTTCTGATATTAGGCCACATCATCGCCGGATGCAAGACTGCCTGAAGGAATTCGCCAATCGTTTTAGTGTCTATTACCAATGATTGCCGAAAAACTGCTTGACTTTCAGGCAGTATTGTGTTATAGTATTATTTCCCTTATATTATGGAGTATGTGATTATGTCTAAGACTAAAGTTAAAACTGTTAAACTCAAACCATTCCAAAAAATGTTGAATGTGATGATTACGGGTAAACCTGTTTCGAAAGAAGAATTTGAAGCACTTCTTGGTGACCAGATCCAAATGTATCGTATTTCAACTTACATTTGGCACATGAAGACCAACGCTAACGCTATTGTCAAAGTGATTAAAGAAGGTCGTAAAGCGGTAGGTTACCAGATTTGTAACGTTAAGGATGTGAAAGAATATCTGAAACGATCTGGCACCCTATTGAGCAATACTACTCCTACGCCAGCACCTGAAGTGACAAAGTTGGCTGATTTGAAGGCTGAACCAGTTGAAGCTGAAGTTGAAAAACTTGAAGTTACTGAAATTACCGAATAATCAACCGGGTGCTTTGTCACCCATGGAGTCTATATGAAATATTGGAATGAATTAATCGAACTCGAAACAGAAATTATCAAACTTGATGTTTTGCATAGTGTTATCCGATTGGTGTGCAATGGTGTAGATTCTTCACCTGTTGATAAGGACATTCAATTAGCGATGTGGCACATCCAAGAACAATTATTGGATATCAGTAATAATATCACGGTGAAATATTCACAACTTTTTGATAATATTCGTGAAGACGAAGTACCGTTTGATAAAAAATATCATACTGATGAATTGTCGAATATCGTTAGCCAATGGATCCAAACGAAGTGAACATTTTTTATTTACACAATGATCCTAAGATTTGTGCTGAAATGCACAATGATAAACATTGCATTAAAATGATTCTTGAATATGCTCAACTTCTTTCTACTGCTCATCGTGTACTTGATGGCACTCAATCTGTTGGCTTGTCTGCTAGTGGTCGTAAACAAACTAGATATGTTCTTCCTGATGTCCGTGAATCTATCTTGTATTCTGCTACTCACATTAATCACCCTTCCGCTGTCTGGGTAAGACAATCTGTAGGTAATTATATGTGGTTGACAAACCTGTTACAAGATTTATGTAAAGAATATACCTATCGTTATGGTAAAGTGCATAAATGTGAACGTGATGGTTTGGTTCAAATGTTACATGATTGCATACCTGATAAAATTAAATCAATTGCTTTTACAGAACCAACGCCAGCTATGCCTGATGATGTGCGAGTATCAGGTGATTCTATAATGTCATACAGGAATTACTATATAAAGCACAAACAACACCTTGCATCATGGAAAGGCAAAGTGAATTCACGAATTATTCCGGAGTGGTTTAATGCCAGTTTACAGATTCAAAGATAAAGATACCGATGAGGTGTTTGAAGTGTTTATGAAAATCAGTGAGAAGGAAAAGTATTTGTTGGAAAATTCAAACATTGAATCGTACATCATGGCGCCTTCAATCGTATCTGGTGTTTCCGTTACCAATAAAGTGCCTGATGGTTTTAAAGATGTTCTATCCAGAATTTCTGAACAACACCGAGGCACCGAATTGGCAGATCGTCATGGTAAAAATACTATTAAAGAAGCTCGAACAAATGAGGTCGTGCGAAAACATATTGACAAAGTGATTAAAAAGTCTTGATTCAATTTAACCATATAAAATTACCAGAATTACAATTTGATTTAGAATCTGAAACTACCGAGAAAGGCAGAAAATATGTCCTGCCTGACGGTAGAAAATATGATTCAGTAACAACCATCCTGTCACACAATAAAGACAAGACCTTCTTGGAAGAATGGCGTAATAGGATGGGTGTCGAGGTCGCTAATAAGATTGTCAAAAAATCTTCAGATCGTGGTACGAAGTTACATTTGGTTTGTGAAAAATATCTGTTGAATGAATTAACCGATATGAAAATCCGAATGATGATGCCTGATATTAAAGATTTTTTCACACAGCTGAGACCACACATTGATAAGAATATTGGTAATGTATATGGTCTTGAGCAAGCTCTTTATAGTGATAAGTACAAAATGGCTGGTCGAACAGACTGTATAGCCGAGTGGAATGGTAAACTTTCTATTGTGGATTATAAAAATTCTATAAAAGAAAAGAATGAAGATTGGATTCAGGATTATTTTATACAATGTACTGCATATGCTACGATGTTCACGGAAATAACCAACCTGCCTATTGAACAGATTGTGGTGCTAATTGCAAATGAAGAAGGTTTGCCGCAGGTATTTGTTAGGCAACGAAGTGATTATTTTGAAAAGTTTCAGAGTACCGTGAATGATTACCACAAAGCAAAACTAATTGTGATATAATACTAGTATGGATAGTTTATTACTCTTGTTGTTTATTATACCTCTTGTTGGGTACGTCATTTATAAATGGATGACATACGACTGGGATCAGTGGCAGAAGGATCGTAAAGATATGGGTGATGATATATTTTAGATATGGTTGTATGAAGTAAAGAGAAAAGTGTTCAAGACGAGGGTTCGATTCCCTCCAGCTCCACCAGAAGCACGATAGAGAAAGACGCCTAACTAGCGACCTCACCTGCAAGAGGTAAAACGATAAGTCACCTGTTACTGTAGTGGTAATTGCACATACTTATATCAATGCAGGGTGTTTCTGATGGGGCTGACCAGGTTTCGATTGGGCAACAAGTAACGGAACAGACAACTCGACACAGATAGTCGTAAAAAGTAAAAAACCAATAAATGCTAACGACACACGTTTCGCATTAGCAGCCTAAACACTGCTTAGGGTTTCGTTAGGTTGACCTCGTAACAGAATAACCTAACACTTTGAAGTTCACACACAGTAGTTACACACAAGGAGAAGTAAAATGAGTTTAAATCCATTTGAAGTACGTTTAGAAGTTTTAAAGATGGCAGCAGGAATGCTTAATGATGAATATTATGGTAATCGTCAAGTGATCGATTGTAATTGGCAAGCAGAAGTCGAAACTGCTCGATTAAAAAGCAATTTGCCTCCTAAACATCCGGGATTTCCTGATTTTCCATCAGAAGAAAAGATTCTAGAAAAAGCAAACAAACTTTACAGTTTTGTTTCAGAGACCAAATAATCAATTACAGGTTTCGGTTGGTTTCCTCATAACAGAATAACCAACCACTTTATTTTTAATTTGGAGATATTATGTTTAAAAAACTTATTGCTGTTTCTACTTTGATGGCTGCTTTTAGCGCATCCGCTGTTGAAGTTGGTGTTGTTGGTGGTGGCACGACAGGTTCAAACGATGGTGGTTTGGCGGGCGTGACTGTTGGACAAAAATTCGGTAATTTCGGTGTCACTGCTGGCTATGCACAAGCATGGCTCGCACAAGGCGACCAAAATCGCTACACGCTCGTAGCATCCTACGACCTTTATAAGGGTGATAAATTCATTGTTGCTCCAAAAATTGGATATGCATATTTGAATCAAACGGCAAATTCAACTTCAGCTGGATTAGTCGGCCTTGGCGTTGAGATTCCTATGAATGCTAAACTAGCATTGACCGTCGATTATGCCTATCAATTTGCACAAGATAGTCAACAGAACACCAACGTTATCACTGGTGGCGTTAAGTACAAGTTCTGATGAGTAAGTATATCTTTGTAGTCTTATTAGCAATATCATCATATGGATGTAGTACTGAAGTTAAACAGGAAGAAAAGGTTGTGGTGAAACCTAAACCTGCAAATCCTGTTTATATTCAAGTAGGAAAATAAACTGGTTTGGCGGCACCAGAACAAGAAGCCGCCCATTAAAGGATACATTATGAAAGTTTATATAAACAAATATCGATATCATTGGCTTAGTCCTTATACAATACTTGACAAGGTGTTTTTCTGGCGAGAAATCGATTATGATGAACCTGTGATCGAACGTTGGAGTGACCGACTGAATCCTTTATGTGAAGGTCTGCGCCGTATTTTAGATATTGTTCACCCAAAAATCACCTATGTTAAGGTTGATCGATGGGATAGTTGGAACGCTGATTATACTTTGAGTATGATTGCTTTACCAATACTGAAACAATTACAAGCTTCTAAACATGGCGCAGCATGTGTTGATGATGAAGATGTTCCTGAAGAATTGAGAAGCACAACTCCCGGCGCTCGTGACGGTTGTAAGGAAGAATGGGACACAGATAAAAACTTTTTCATGCGTTGGGAATGGGTATTAAATGAAATGATTCATGCCCACTCCTGTAAGGTCGATGATTCTTGGGAAGAGAAATACTGGACTGGAGAATGGGGTGATACTATTTGGAAAGAAACCGACCTTGAGTATCCAAATCCAGAAACTGGTGTAATGGAAAAGACTTACAGCACGGAACATACAGGTAATCGAACCTGTGATTGGGATGGCTTAAAGAAAGAACAAGAGCGTATCCAAAATGGATTTAGATTATTTGGTAAATACTACCAAAATCTTTGGGACTAAATAGGACACCAGTTTATCTGGCACTCAAACTCCATCAGAATTACTCAATAAGCATTCCACCTCGACAGGTCTCAATGCTCCCTCCATTCAATCCCTCATAATAAAAATTCTCGATGGACACTTGACGGCTTCGTTAGCGTCATTTAAAAAGGAGAACACAATGTTCAATAAGCACATCGCCGCTATCACTGCGGTTATTACTTCCACCATTGTAATGGGTCTAATGTATATGTTCTATCCTGAGGAAACTTCAACAAAAGTTACTCAGGTTCAAGAAGTGGAAATTTATTCGATTAGACAAATAGAAGTTGTGCAAAAAGATTTACCGCCACTAAGATTCAAATATGCTAACCTAGCGGAATACGATAGAAAGCAAATTGATTGTTTGGCTAAAAATATGTACCATGAAGCAGGATTTGAACCTAGGGATGGAATCTATGCTGTTGGTATGGTTACCATGAATCGATTGTATTCTGGTAAATTTCCTCGGACAGTTTGTGAGGTTGTTTACCACAAAACAGGCAATTTTTATCAATTTTCGTGGGTTGCTATCAGAAATCGCTTGACAAAGATAGATCAAGAGGTGTATAATAGAATCTTAGAAAAAGCAGTACACATTTATTTCAACTATCATATGATAGTCGATGTTACGAAAGGTGCCCTATTCTTCCATGCCGATTATATCAGACCGGGTTGGAAGAGAGAAAAAGTTGCTCACATTGGGCGTCATATTTTTTATCGTTAAACAGGAGTTATATTATGGCTGTACAACAATTATCCGTGAATCAAATTTCCAATCCTGCCGACCAGAAGAAGTTGCTGGACGTTCTGCGTGAATGTTCGGCATCAATGACCCGCATGGAAGGTGAGAAAGATTATATTAAAGAATCTGTTACTGAAGTGTGTAAACAGTTGCAATTGCCAAAGCGATTAGTAAGTCGTATGGTTAAAGTTTATCATAAACAAAACTATGATGAAGAAATTGCTGTACATGAACAATTCGAAACTCTTTATGAAACCATTGTCAAATAATGCCTACTAAAGATGAAATGCTAAAGTTTGCAATTGCGATAGAAGAGATTGTATCTAAAACCGATTACAATCACATCGAAGCAATTGTAGAATACTGTAAACAAACAGGTATGGAAATAGAGTTAGCGTCAACTTTGGTTAATTCAAACCTTAAGTCTAAAATTGAAGTTGATGCTCAAGACCTGAATCTGTTACCTAAATCAACAAGATTACCATTTTAACATGACAGGATATGAAGCTTTTAGTTTATATAATGCTTTGAAGTTACACTTTAGTTCCAACTCATATGACTATTTCAAATATAATGGCAAAAGTAATATCTCTATTGAAACCTTTGAGAACCGTAAAGACAAGTATTATTTCTACAAGCTTTCAAGGAGACAAGAACCTGAAGAATACATCCAATTCTTGGTTTCAAACTTCCTTATTGATGAAAAAATCTGGGTTGGCAAACTGCTCGAAGAAAGTGCAATCATTGCCTACAAACAGAGAATGGCTGTGATACAATCCTTAACATACAATTTCCAAAGCGACTGTAAATTGTTGAAGGATAATTGCAATAATCCTAATGAACTACTTAAGATCAATGATGGTGATTATCCAAAATTACTAACAATGACTTTACAGAAAGAAGTGGGATTAGAAACTTTGTGTGTACTAAATTCACTGATGAATTTTCTTCCTATGTGGAATAAACATATCGGTGATACAATTAGATGGCCTGAGTTTTATCGCAAGTGTCTGAAGTACACACCTTTCATTCCGTTTGATAAAACGAAAATGAAGATGGTCGCAATGAAAGAATTAATGTGACATATATACATGATATACTATGAATCATGTGGACAATCCGTTATACTATAAACATACAATTTTTATACGAGGTAATACAAAATGGTAGATTTCGCAAAACTCAAACGCAATCGCTCAAGCATCGAGCAACTCACCAAAGCACTTGAGACAACTCAAACAAATGTAGAAGCAGGTTCAAAAGATGACACCCGTTTCTGGCAACCCACAGCAGATAAATCAGGTAACGGCATGGCGACTATTCGCTTTCTGCCTGCACCAGCTGTTGACGGTGATGACGCTCTTCCATGGGTGCGTGTATTCAAACACGGATTCCAAGGTCCTGGCGGATGGTTAATTGATGAGTGTTTGACCACAATTAATGAGAAGTGTCCTGTTTGTGAACATAACTCAACCCTGTGGAATTCAGGCATTGAAGCCAACAAAGAAGTCGTTCGTAAACAAAAACGTAAACTCACCTATATCGCTAACATTCTTGTTGTTACCGATCCATCTAATCCTGAAAATGAAGGTCAAGTCAAACTGTATAAGTTTGGTAAGAAAATCTTTGACAAGATTACTGAGGCGATGAATCCAGAATTTGCTGATGAAACACCAATGAACCCATTTGATTTATGGGAAGGTGCTAACTTCAAACTGAAGATTCGTCAAGTTGAAGGCTATCGCAACTATGATAAATCAGAGTTTGCAAGTCCTGCGGCTTTGAGTGATGATGATGAACAACTTGAGAAGATTTGGAAAGCAGAACACTCTCTAAAAGAGTTTACTGATAAATCCAACTTCAAGTCATATGATGATCTGAAGAAACGTCTTGATAAGGCTCTTGGTTTTGATGGTGCAGTTAACCTGAAGACCAAAGCAGAAGATGTTGAAGTGAATAATTTCAAAGAAACAGACCTAGGTAAACTCGATTCGAAGATTACTGAATCTGATGATGAACTTGATTACTTTAAGTCTCTCGCACAAGAATAAACCAAACTCCTTTCTCAAAAGTAACTGGTTTACCCCGCTTCGGCGGGGTTTTTTATGAAACCATTTGTATCATGTTATCGACAAATTTGTTTCCAGTTTTAGGTGTATTCTGTGTAAATGAATTATCAACACTCACATAAACAATTTTTTCCATTGGTGCGATGATAGTTTTCGTTGCAACTTGTTGACCGTCCATTTCAACCCTAGACATTTGTTCCAAAGCCAAAGAATCTTTTTTGTCACTAGGATTTAACGATGACACAAGTTTCACAAGAGCGGACATAGCCATATCATCACCTGGATTAATAGCTTTACCATTATATCTAAGTTCAAAATGTAAATGTGGTCCTGTTGATACACCAGAGTTACCAACATATCCTATTAGTTGACCTTTGGTAACTTTAGATCCTAATATTAATCCATCTGCAAAACCACTCTGATGTGCGTACAGTGAAACTGTTCCATCTCCATGATCTATGGTGATTGTTTTACCATATCCATTTTGATCTCCTATAGCAGTGATCGTTCCACCAGCAACGGCATATATCGGAGAACCACTTGGTGCAGCAATGTCCACTCCGTGATGCATTACACCGCCTTTGCCAGTTAACGGATGAGTTCTTAGGCCGAATCGATCCGAAATACGTATTGGACTATTGGATGGTGGTGCATTATAAGATGCCAATACACTATTTGAGTTATTAATTCTATGATTGATTTCCGTTCCTGCTGAGACTTCATACAACTTATCAACAACAACAGCTGCCTGTTGTGGTGTTGTAGTTTTCTTTAAAGCTTCTCCGGCCGTTTTATGGGTGTTGTTTAATTCCCAATTAACAAATTCTAATTGTTCTCTGAAACTAGCACTGCGTACACTTTTACCGTATTTCTTTTCGAATTCTTGGACTCTTTCATTTCGCCATTGAGCGATACCTTGAGCATTTTCTTTTGCATTATACGCTTGAGTATTTAAATTACTTTCATGTATGAGATTACCAACAATCCCAGCCGATTGTTCAGGAGACCATCCTTTATTGATAAAAAACTTCATCGCCTCTTGTTCATTACCACTCATCCCACTTGCACCTGTTGCAGCTCCTGGTTTATTAGGAGTTTGCATCATGGATGGTAAAGTTGAAGCTTGAGCGGAAGGTATTATAGAGACATTTGATATACCCTCTAATAACGAAGATTTGAATCCCTCAACTGATTCCTCAAATTTGGTTGCTATAGACTTGCCAGATTCAAAAAGTTCCTCAACGTTCTTTAGGGAAAAACTATCTGAAAAATCACTATAAAGTTTTTCGGAATTTTCAACGATGCTATTATACATCTTATCCGTTCCCGATTTTATATCTTCAAATGAACTATCAGTCATACTTTTTATGTTGTCTTTAAATTCTTCAATTGTACCGCTTAATTGTTCGTATATCTCCGACACTATAGATTTTTCTTTTTTATTGAAAAAGTCTACAATCAAATAAACAACACCAATACCACCAATAACACCCAATAGTTTCATCCAATTGAAACCTTTCTTTTTCTCTGGTGCTTTTAAAGCTTCAACCTTTGAAGATTTGTTCTTGTTTACTTGGTACTCATAAAGTTTTTCACTCTCAGCACTCTTCTGAAAAAACATATCAGCTTTATCAGAAGGTTTTATTCCAGTGATGCTCACAATTTTGGAAATATTCTGGCGAGCAACATTCATATCTCGACCTAATGAGGTCAAAACCATCGTATTCTTTGCGAATATGGAAGTGTTACGATTGATTCTTTCAACTGCTGCATTTTTATTTTTTAAATCAGGAACCAGTTTTGTATTATTTTCAGAAGACAAACCTTTGGCTTTATACGCCTTTAGCGATGGAAATAATGCAGTCAATACACCAGTTTGGTTTATAAATTTTCTAGGATCGATACTCTCTTTTAGCTTATCTGTCAAACTACCAAATAGTGATCCAGTTCGACTCTGGCCAGTCGATCTTCTCTTCTTAATAACGTCTGCTAATGTTGCCATTTATTATTCTCTAAATTATACTGTTATAATCTGTGATTGTCCGAATGTGGGATAATCAACATTAATTACATCAGGTAATACAGTCTTTTTCGGAGACGGAGTTGCCGTATCTGTAACGGAACTAGAATTAGGTAACACAGATACACTACTATTAGCTTGTGTAACTTTTTTAGCTTCATTAAAAGTTTGAGTTAAGTTAGTTACCGCAGAAGAAGATGGTGTATTAGGTTCTGGTTGTGGTACAGGTGATCTATCCACGATACCCGATGAACTAGACTGTTCTGAAACCAAATGTGATTGTTTGTAATCTTCCTCAAGAGCGGATCTTATATCAGTTTCTTCACGACTAGGTGATGTTGTTGTTGGTGGTGGAACAGAAGTCGGTGTTGGTGAACCCCTTTCTATTTTTTCACCAAACGATCTAGCAACATCATATAATGAAGGAATAGGGATATGATTTTTTGCCATAATATCACGATTAGACAAAGCCTGACGATAAGCTTCTAACACTTCACGACTGACACCAAATTCTTTTTTGATATCATCATCAGTAACAGATGACGTATCGAGCATTTTATTCACAAATTCTGGGTTATGTGTTTCTTTCAATGCTCGACCTCTAGCCTCACCAGAAGTTGCTGTCACACCAGCATCTTCGTATGTTTGCATTTCCATTTCGAGATCAGGTGTCAATAATCCCTTTTTAGCTAATCCCCTAAGTTCTCGTAATCTTTCTTGTGCTTTTTTACCTTTGATAAAATCTTCGGCTAAATTTTTCAATCCCATTGCGACCAAAACTGCTAGTATTAATGCCTGCCCAAAGGTGCCCATCAATAAACCTGTTAGTAATGATCTACCCAAACCACCAGTCATTAAACGAGTTAAAAAAGGCGCTATAGCATTTTTAATAAACCCCGCAACTTTTAATATTTTTGATCCTATTTTTGTAATTAAACCAAAAACAAGTTTTATAACTGTTGTGAAAATTGTTTTTATTAGCGATGAGATACCTGTTATCAAAGTTGTCAGTAAACCTTTAATGATACCAACCAAGGATCCTATAACAAATTTTATAGCACCCACAACAGCACCAATCAAACTGGTTATCAACTTACCTATAATACCCAAGAAACCTTTAGATTTGGAGCCATCATCTTTATCTGATTCATCACCTTTAGGTGCTTTTGATGGACTTTTTGGTGATTTTTTCTCAAATTGCTTTTCGTAATCGGTTTCTCTATCTTTGCTTTTCTTAAAATATGAATCTGCTTTTGTTTCTGGTTTTTGGCCAGTAACTTTAACCAGCTTCGAAATGTTCTGTCTCATGACATTAACATCCCGAGATAGGTTAGGCAAAATCATTGTGTTCTTTGCTGCAATTTCTGTATTAATTGCAATACCTGAAAGATCAGCATCCGATAATTGTGATGATTGTGCCGAACTGGAAATCAATTCAGTAGATTTTTTATTTAATTGTTTACCTACGTCAGATGAAACACCTTTGGCTTTATACGCCTTCAGTGATGGAAACAAAGCGGTAAGAATTCCCGTTTGGTCGATAAGTTGTCTAGGATCGATGCTTTCTTTTAATTTGTCTTTCAGACTCCCAAAAAGAGACCCTGTACGGCTTTGACCACCAGTACGTCTTTTTTTAATTACATCCGCTAATGTTGCCATTTAATTTCTCATATGTTGTTGTGCTTTAAGTTTTTCCGTTTCCTCTTCAAGATAACGAATCAACATACTAACGTAAATATCTCTTTCCCAAGGTAACATATTATCCAATTCAGTCAAACTATATTTGTGATGTTGCATTAATGAAAAATTAGTTTGAAAAAAGTTACCTAAATTATCATGACAAAAGGCTACACGAAAAAACTTTCGATTCCTTCAAGTGTAATTTTTTCATTGTGGCCACATTTATTACATTTAAAGTCCAAATCTTTTTTCATCTTAGGTGAAGTATCAAAAAAAGATTTAATTTTTTCCAAATCCCTGGAAGGTAAGGAATCTAAAAAGTCTGTTAATTCTTCTTTAGTGCTGTCTTTACTATAATAGATTGACTCATCATCATAAATGTATTCGATACAATCAATAATCAAATCTATCACAATAGAAAATTCATCTCTTGTTACATCAGTACCCAAAAAATCCATATTAGGATAACGCATGACTAATCCCAATTTATCACTCAATTCAATTTTGGTTGAATGTGTAGGATCATTCGTTGGTTGAATCTCTAAAATATTAACATTAATGTTAACAACATTATTACAACGTTTTTCTGCACCATTTTCTTCTTGTACTGTATTATTACATTTGTAACTCAATTCAACCACTTCACTGATTGATCTAGCTCTCAAATTTAGGAAAAGAAATTCTATATCAAACAGTGGCATCTTTTCAACGTCAATATCATCAAGAACACAATTATTCAACACCTGAACGATTGTTTTGATTGATGTTGTTGTATCATCGCCTTGAGCGGCCATCAGAAACAACTTTTCTTCCTTGACGGTGAACGGTCTAAATCTGATCGTTTTACCGGATGATGGTATTTTAACCTCGTAAATCGGTACATCTATTTTAGGTAAAGCCATAATTACTCCATATTAAAAAATATTTAATTTATCTCAAACCATATTCAATCAAGTTTTGTTGTGAAGGATTAAATCCACCTTGGAACACAACCTTATAATATCTATAAGAAAACTGTACAGACAATCTCATAAAACCATCATCACTCCACGATAGTGCTTGTGGTGAAATTCCTATGGGAAAAGCGTCTACCAATTCAATAACGAAAACTTCTTGCGCTTGTTCGTCATACTTAATGACTCTTATATTTGTCATATACCTAGATTTCTCGCTTTTTGGGAATCTAGGATTAAAAGTATCGGATGGAATAATTGCTTCCATCCATCGTTCAAACAATGCTCTTTCCTGAAATTCGTTTGTACAGAGGAAAGTCAATGTCATATCATTGTATTGTGTTTGATATGGAACTTTATAATTTGGTCCATAAACACGGGCACTATCATGTGTCATTATGGTTTTACCTGGCAATTCAGCACTTTCACAAAGCATAGCTAAGTTTCTGGACATCTCAGAATTAGATGTCCTAGACGCCTCATCAATTGGTCCACGACCTAATGCTTGGTTGATGAAGCTTGTGATAGGATCAACAAAGGAATTAACCAAACTTTTACCATAATTTTGAATACTATCCAAAATCTTATAAGTTACAAAGTTGTTAATGTATGTTGGAATTGGTATGACCACCGCATAGAGATTCGATTTAGCGGGTCCACCATACTTCTTCATGGTGGATATGAAATCATTAGGGGAAAATGACATTAGTTATCCTTGGACTCCGACCAAACTTTACTCTTGGTCGCCTTCTTAAATTGTTCTACAGGCAACAGAGCGGCAATATCCCACTCGTCGGCTTGTATCTCCAGAAATCTGGACTCTATGTGTGAAAACAAATATCTCTTCACGCAAGGTGAAAAAGATGAACCTTTTGATGCTCTCGCTAACAGATCGTAACTAAGACGTAAACGTGTTGAGGCATCATATTTTTTATTTGTAGCATATTGACTTAATTGGTCTAAAAGAAGCATACGTTGCTTTGGGTGAATGTAGTGCAGATTCAACCCTAGAAAACCGTCTGAGTATCGTTCAATTGGTATTACCAATGGGAACCTATCGTAATATGGCAACTTATCCTTCGTTTTAGGATCATAATAAAAAAAGTACATATTCCCTATGAATGTTGAATCAACCATCCTTTTTCTGTCAGCCATAAGGCTCTGACTAGTGGGTTTTAATGAATTGACCTTCGAACGCAACCAATCACGGGCCTGTAGAGACCTAGGTGCGTAACCAGTCTTTCTTAACTGTTCGTTGATTCTATCTAAGAGATATGCCATGGATGTATTTATGTGTGGTAATGATTGGATTATTGCTAAGATTGCCTAAGGAATTACTGTACCTGAAGCATAAGTAATGGTGTCCTGTTTCAGATGATTATTTAATACCAAGCTGATGTTCAGTTAATACACTGAATTTCCAACCATGTTCATGACAGAATTCATCAGCTGCTTTCCACTTAGCTTGATTTACTATGTAGGTTACAGATTCATTAATGTATTTTTGAGTCTTTCTTTTCCGTACCGGTTGTTGCGTCTGAGCATGTGGTTTTACTTCCCATATATGAGTCATCACCTTACCTGAATTATCTTTCATCTTTACTATGAAATCCGGGAAGTACCGGTGCATTTTCTGATCCACAGGATTGTAGTAAGGAATAACCAATTCCTCTGAAGCCCACCATATTACTTGTGGGTGATCGTCCAACCATTTCATCACCCTGACTTCCCAAGAAGATCGGTAGACGATATTGTCCGCATTTCCATTGTATTTTTTAGGGTTCTTTGGTTTAAAGACACCCTTATAAGTATTCTTGCCGTATGTCATATAAATATATGTATTCGAACTTTAGGACACAAAATGTCAATCCTTTCCTTTTTAGATACCGCTTTCGACACCTATCAACATAGCCAACGTACAGGTGGTCCAAACTCACTAACCGAAAACTCAAAGTATGCATATAATACGTTGAGATATCCGTTGGATGTTGGAAATTATGATAAGGGTCACTATGTTGTCATCCACATCAATACTCAGAACCAGACGCAATTTAACTTTGCATATTCTGGTGATAAAACTTCATATGTAGAAGATACTATGAAAATTATACAGCAAAGGGGTGAAATTCAAGGCGGTGTAGCGGCAAACACACTATTCAAACTTGCTGGAGATTTAGCAAGTACAACAGAAATGGGTAAAAAATTATATGATTCCGCTGTCAATTTTAGTGGTAGTGATATTGCAAAATTTGCAACAACAGAATCTAGTATTGTGAATAAAGGAATCAGTGCAGTCGGATCAGCATATAGTGCAGCACAGTCATTAGGACAAAATTTAATCAATACACCTTCCGTTCGAACAACGAAGCGGGTTACAGATTCTATTGCTTTGTATATGCCAAATACTTTGGCTTTCGATTACAATCAAACATATGGTCCACTCAATACATCAGCTGGAAAAGCGGCAGGCATCATGGCAGCAGTTCAATCTGCGGTAGATACCCAAAAATCAGGTGGTGGTGAAGCTGATATCGTTAAAAACGTTTCGCCATTTGTAGTTAATGCTTTAGCTAGTGCTATGAATTTGGGTGATTTTGGAAAGGCACAGGTTTTTGGTATGGTGCAGATGGTACAAAACCCAAGACTTGAATTGATCTACACAAAACCGGATTTTAGATCCTTTAGAATGGATTTTCAATTTTACGCAAGAGATGAGAAAGAAGCCTTAGAAGTGCAGAATATTTTAGACAGGTTGAGATTTCACCAAGCACCAGAAATTAAATCGAACAGTGGCGGTTACTTTTTAATACCGCCTTCAGAATTTGATATAAAATTTTATTACAATGGAAAAATTAATCCAAACATTGATCCAGTGTCAACCTGTGTTTTGACTGGTATGAATATAGATTATGCGCCAGGCGGTTTCACAGCCTATGAAAGTTTGAATGAATTAAATCCTTCCTTGGGTCGAACAGGTATGCCAGTGAACATCAATCTCTCACTATCCTTTACCGAAACTCTGTACATCACCAAAGACAAATATTCAAATAATCTTTCTGTTAATTATAAAAAATATGGAGCGGATTATAGAGATATCGGAGAATTTCAATGAGAATGTATTTCCAACATTTACCTAAAGATTTCTATACTTTAGATGCTAACACGAATTCTTTAGATATTGTTACTAATATAACACAGTCTGTTAGATTCGATGATGCTATAAAAACAAACGGTGCTGCGTACTATACATATATTGTTTCTGATGGAGATACACCAGAGGCTATTGCTGATAAAATTTACGGAAGTTCACAGTACCACTGGATTGTATTATTGATGAATGATATTGTTCATCCACAATTTGATTGGCCTTTAGATAAAAATTCTTTTATCAGATATGTTGATACAAAATATACAGCACAGGCTAATAATACTATGTCTGGATTGAATTGGGCTAAAACTAATATACAATCATATAGAAAAATTATTAATAGAACCATTAAAACTACCGGCCAAAAAAGCACTGAGATTGTTAAACTTGATGCTAATTCATATGCTAACGTTGTTGTAACATCGAACGATTATACTTTACAGAATGGAGTTGTAATCACGCAAAGTGTGAATAAAGATTATTTGACGTACTATACCTATGAAGAAGGAATCAATGAACAAAAGCGGCAGATTCGTCTGTTGAGACCACAATTCTTGAATTCCGTTACTAAAGAGATGGAAGAAAGGTTCTTGACATGACAATGAATCTTGAATCGACACTACAATATGAGATAAACAAATTAAACCTGATAACTCACGCTGGTACATATGACCTAAGATCAATATTTACCGAGTTAAATATTTTCGACCATATACTGCAACCGTGTATGTCTGGTAATTTATTATTAAAGGATGCACAATCTATTAACTCCAATTTTGTATTGGATGGATCAGAATTTATTGAAATTGATATCAGTAAAGAAAGTGATAATTTCAGAATTCAAAAGGCGTTTAAAGTATATAAACAGACCGATAGGAAACAGGACAGTTTAACGAGCGAATCGTTCATCTTACATTTTATCTCCGATGAGTTTGTTTATTCTGAGCAACAAACTATCAGCCAATATTACAAAAGCACATATACTGAAGTTGCCACAAAAATGCTTTCTGATAAATTGAAAGTTGCAATAAAAAATATGCCATTGGTGGAAAAGTCAAATGGCATTAGGGAAATCATTATTCCACAAATGAAACCTATTGAAGCTATTATGTGGTGTGCTAGAAGAGCCTTAAACAGTAATAACTTACCTAACTTTTTATTTTTTGAAAACATTAATGGTTACAATTTTGTATCACTTAGTACCCTAAAATCACAAGCATCAAGTTATACGATCTATTTTGAAATTAAAAACATTCAAGATTCTTTGGAACGAGAGTTGTTTGGTGCTAGAGATTTTGAAATTATATCACAGTATGATTATCTTGATAACATTCGTTCTGGTGTGTATTCAGGCACCTTTATTGGATTCGATCCGGTCACAAAGTCAATAGTTGAACAAAAAATTCATTATACAGATATTTTTAATGATAAGACTTTGAACAAAAATAGAAATGTTACTGTTGACCGAAATCGTGATAAGAAATTGAATGTTGATATGGAAACATCTAAGGTTGTTAGTTTTCCTACACCATTAAACAGAAAAACAAACTCATACATAAAAAATAATGATCCGTATTCGATCAACACAGGTGAAAGTCCTCAATATTTTATTATGCAAAGAAAAGCAATTTTGAAAAATCTGTTTTCACAAAGATTGAAAATTGCACTTCCTGGTAATTTCTTGTTGTCTTCAGGTAAAGTTGTTGATGTTAATAAACAGAAAAATTCTACAGATCAAGACGATAGCCGAGATCAGTCAATTTACGGTAAATATTTAATCGTTGCAACTAGACACATTATTCAACAGAGTAAACATGAAACGCTTATTGAAGTGGCTACAGATTCCACTAATGAAAATATACCTGGAGGTTAAAACGTGTCGTTAAATATTGAATCGTCAAATTGGGTTGGAGTGGTAGAGAACAGTATAAACGATCCTCTTAAGAACGGAGGGTGCAGAGTCCGCATCATCGGAACACATCCTTTCGATACCGCAAGAGTTCCTACATTGAATCTTCCTGTCGCTCAATTGGTTGTATCACCAAATTCAGGAACAAGTTATTCTGCACCAAAACCTGGAGATTGGGTTACCGGATATTATCTCGACGGTGCTAACAAACAATGGCCAGTTATTACTGGAATTTTACGTGGACTGATAAACAATACGGTCTACTTAAACATGACAGGTGCAGAAAAGAAAGCTTATGAAGATTATATGTTCAGTCTTCCTATACCTATACATGAACCTACCATAAAAACACTTGACCTGACTGCGGAAACACCGCCTATTGCTCAAGGTACAGTAGCTAATACTTCAATAGCATATACCAATTCCATGATTAGACATGCTTGCGATATAACATTGTTTGTTAAGGATGCCGTTGCTAATGCTAAAGCGTTCACTGGTCAAATCATAACAATTATCAGAAAAGGCATCAATGCAGTTTTAAATGCTTTCGATATTAGTCCAGGTAATTCTGCGATTGTTTCGTTTCTCAAAGATTTAAAATCTAAATTGAAAGCTATCAATAAATTTCTAAATGATGTTGTTTTAGAAATCGCAAAATTAACACAAGCTATTGCGGAGATCAAAGCCGTAATCGAATATATTCTTAGTCTACCCGCAAGATATTTGGCTATGTTCAAAGATTGTTTAGATAGATTATATAAACAACTTGCTGCCGGTGTTTTTCAGATTGTTGCTGATGTAAATTCAGAAATTAGTGGTGGAAATGAATCTCTTGTTACAGAATTTCAATCAGTCGTAGAAGAAACTAAAAAAGTTGCACAGAATGCCATAACGATTGCTTCTGCACCGGTTGCAATTATAGACTCTCTATATAAACCATCAGGTATGACTCCTGCTCAACAAGAAGAGTTAACATCACAGGTGTTTCCTGGATTTGTGCAATTTAATAAAGATAATTTTCAAGGTGTATAATGGAATTTTCAGGTTTAGGTAAATTTGCCATAACAGAACCGGAATCGTCAGCTAATACTGACTATCAACCGGTGTATCCATATAATAATGTTACCAGATCATCATCTGGCCATTACCTAGAAATGGATGATACGCCTACCAGAGAACGACTACGCCTGCAACACAGAACTGGTACATTCATTGAAATGCACCCTGATGGACAACAAGTTAACCACATATATGGTAAATCTTTTCATATAATTGAACAAGATGGATATGTTTTAGTTAAAGGTGTATGTAGTATTGTTGTTGAGGGTGATGCATCGATTGACGTTAAAGGTAATATGGTTCATCACGTTGGAGGTGACTATACGATGGTTGTTGATGGAACATACGATCTGATGGTTTCAAAACAGGCGACGATTATCGGTAAAGCAGACGTTGATATTAAAACCTCACCTGATGGTACGGTTACACTTGGTTCTGTCGGAACAATTTTGGTTGAGGGTGATTTTAGAGTTAACGGTGAAATGCAAGCTGAATCGGTATATGCGGTTGGTTCAATCAAAGCAGGATGTGGTATTCATGCTGGTATTCCAGGTTCCTTAAATCATTTAGCCGGAATCTCAACACTTGGCGGTATTTCCCAAGGTTATCCAACTGCGATTCCTGGATCAATAACGGCCGTTGGTCCCGTTTACACACCAACAGTATTTGCTGTCGAATTGTTTGACCATTCAGGACCAATGTCGGTATTCAGGTCAATGTATAATGTACATATACATCCTGCACCACACGGAGCTACTGGAACGCCTGTATCACCAGTTATACCATAATTTAAAATGAGAATTTAATGACAACACTTACCCCAATTTACAATCGTCTAGGAATGAACTTTGATACCGAAAAATTCGGAGAAGCAAACGTTCTCGGCGACAAGACATTAAATTTTTTGAAAGTTTCAAGAACAGACCTTGACACTTGGCAGTATAATGATATTGCAAATAATACAGCCAGTCGAGCTGACTATTTTCAAAATCCAATGACCGCTAATTGCGCTAACATCAAAACAAGTATAAACAGTATAGTCACATTCTCAACCTCTACAGACTATGCTAATTCTTGGCCAAACGCACCGTATCAAGCTCAACAATTGAACAGTATTTCAAACAACTTATTGATTGCTATTGACCAATATAAGTCTCACACCGACAATATTTCTGGACTGAATATTTACATGAGTTCTGCAAATATTCCTTGTTATGATATGATTATGTCTGTTGGAACAGAAATACTGAGATTAACTGTATCACAAGAAGAATTGTCAAATGCATCACCTATGTTAGGTTCAATGACAAGTTTGTTTGTTGGCCCAGAATTAGCTAATAGTGTGATTGAGTTGTATACCGACGAAGCCACAATAAACGCTAACACCTCACTGGTTATTGATCCAGAAACCTTGACTGGAAATTTAGTTTGTAATTTAACATCTAATGTTGTAAATGTGATTATAACCCATGTTACAAATGCTTATAATTTGGTTGAAGGTAGAAGAAGCCATGACTGGAACTTCTATCTAAACTCCAAAAAAGTATTGGATGATTTGATGATGGTTAATAGATTTTCGAGAGTTGGCAACACCCAGACGTTCATCATCAACAATTATATTGGTACAGAAAAATTAAAAACCAGTATAGCTAACACATAAATAAAAGATGGCAATAATAACCACAACAAAGATAAGAGACTATTCGGATTTAGATTTGAACTTCATTGTTCATCCTGTCCGTAAAGATGTCAACAAAAATACCGGAGCTGCTGCGGTTATGGGCTCGGTTAAGAATTTGCTATTGACTGGACACTATGAGAAACCATTTCATCCAGAAATCGGATCCAACATTAGAAAGATGTTGTTTGAACCTATGGATGCAATTGTTGCCACAAACCTGGAAACAGAGATTGTGAGAACGTTAGAAAACTTTGAACCTAGAGTTAGTGTTTCTAATGTGATAGTTTCTCCAGATTATGACAATAACGGTTTTGTCGTTAATTTACAATTTTATATTTTGAACAGAACCGAACCTTTAACATTAAATTTTTTCCTCTCAAGAGTGCGATAAATGGCAGACCGTCTAAAAGTCACAGAACTTGATTTTGATACAATCAAAACAAATTTAAAGAATTTCATGAAGCAACAAACCGAATTTCAAGATTACGATTTTGAAGGTTCGGGATTAAGTGTTTTGATGGATATTCTAGCGTATAATACACATTATAACGCATACTATATCAACATGATTGCAAATGAATCATTCCTTGATACTGCATTGTTGAGAAATTCTGTAGTTTCACATGCTAAGAAATTGGGATATATTCCACGTTCAGCTTCTGCACCTAGAGCAGTTGTCGATGTGACGGTCGATTCAGGAAATTCAACTCCAGGAACACTGACCTTACCGAAAGGATATTCATTCATATCAAATGATATCGATGGAGTTTCTTATAATTTCGTCACACTAGAAAATTATACACAAGCAAAAACAGGAAATACTTGGATTTTTAGTAGTGTTCCAATCTATGAGGGCCAGTTCAATTCATATAGCTATCCATACTCACAAATTGATAATCCTAAACAAATTTTCACCATTCCAGATTATTCAATAGATACTAGAACACTTAAAGTCTTAGTTCAAGCATCATCAACTAATACGAACATTTCCGTTTATAGTGTGTCTGACGGTGTGTTAGGATCAAGCGCAACAGATGAAGTTTTCTTTCTGCAAGAAGGACTAAATTCACAATACCAAATATATTTTGGTGATGATGTTTTTGGTAAGTCGCTACCTGATGGTGCGGTCGTCACATTTGAATATCTGTCAACATCAGGCACCGGTTCCAATTCAGCAAATAATTTCATTGGAACAACAAACATCTCCGGATACTCATCGATCATCGTTGATTCTGTTGTTCCGGCATCAGGTGGTGCGGCAAGAGAAACTGTTGATGAAATTAAATTCGCAGCACCATTACAATCATTATCACAGAATCGTGCTGTAACAAAGAATGATTATATTAAACTGATCCAACAACGTTACCCATATTTTGATGCGGTCAATGTTTGGGGTGGAGAAGAAAATTCACCACCAGTTTATGGTAAAGTTTTTATCTCCGCAAAACCAAAATTAGGGTTTGAAGTTACCGACACCATTAAAGATTACCTAAAGACAGAAATTCTCAAACCTATTAGTGTGATGACTGTATCACCGGAAATTGTTGATGTTGATTATAACTATCTGCGTGTTAATTGTGAATTATTTTACGAACCAACGAAAACAACTCAAACAAGTTATGATTTTGAAAGTTCGATCCGTCAACTAATTTTAAATTATGCTGATACAAATTTGAATAAATTTAATACGTATTTTAATTATTCTGGTATGGAAAGAGCTGTACAGGAATATAGTACATCTATCATTTCGAATGAGATTGAATTATATGTTGGTAAGAAATTTAGACCAGACTTAATTAATCCAAACACATATATTTTAGATTGGGGTTTTGAATTAGCAAAAGGCACAACTTTTGACACCTTCGAATCTACACCAGATTTCACCTTACTTGACCAAGATGGAGTTTCTAGACAGTGTTTCTTTGAGGAAGTGCCGTCTTCATTCACGGGCGTAGAATCAATCACTGTTACAAATGGCGGTTTTGGTTACACAACGACTCCAACGATTGAAATTATAGGTGATGGTGTTGGTGCATCTGCTTATGCAACTGTAGTTAATGGTAAAATATCTAAGATTACTGTAGTTAATCCAGGCATTAATTACACAACAGCATCTATCAGAATTACAGGCGGTGGGGGTTCTATTGCTGCAGCATCAGCTGTATTAGAGGGTCGTTATGGATATATCAGAACATCATATTATAAAGTCGATGAAGTCACCAATGAACACACAAAAATTGTTTTGAATACGAATTCAGGAACGATTGATTATGTGTTGGGAATTTTAACTATTCCTGCTTTCAACCCATTAGCGGTGAATAACGATTTTGGTGACATTATGGTTATGATGAAACCTAAATCCAACGTTATCCAATCTAAACTAAATAAAATGTTAGTGTTGGACAGTACTGATCCAACAAGCGTAGTTATCAAACCAACAATTGTTAACCAATGAATGAAATCCTAACATCATCAATAGTAGCACAACAGTTACCAGATTTCGTTCGTGGTGACTATCCACAATTCGTAGCATTTCTTCAGAAATATTATGAATGGATGGAATTAACGGGTAATGCATCCCATGAATCACAACAGTTAAGTGTGATTCAGGATGTCGATTTAGCTCCTGATTACTACATAGACCAAATAAGGAAAGAATTTTTACCATATTTTCCAGAAGTTTCTACACTGGATTCCAGAAAATTCATCAAGTTGGTCAATCAATTTTATTCAGCTAAAGGTACTCCTGATTCTGTAAAATTTCTATTCAAAGCCATTTTCAATGAAGAAATTGAAATTACCTTTCCTAAAGATGACGTTTTAAAAACTTCAGACGGAAAATGGGTTCTTCCTCTGGCTCTACGAATCGATACTGATGATCTAAACATTCTGAATATTTCCAATAGTTTAATCACAGGTGAAACATCCAAAGCTACAGCTCTTGTTGAAAATGTTTTACGATCAATTGATAGACAATTAGGTATTACCTATATTGAAGCATACGTTTCAAACGTACAAAGATTATTCCAAACTGGTGAAACTGTAACAGCAACATACAACAATGGAATAACCGATATCACAGTTTCAGGTAAACTAATTGGTGCATTGTCTGAAATAAAAATTGATCCTAATAACCGTGGTCTGTATTATAACGCATATGATCCAACCGTTGGATACCAAGGTGATCCAGTTTCAATCGTTGGCGGTTTAAATCCGGCATCAAATACACCGATCGGTGCTATCGCATATGTTGGTTCGACAACTAAAGGTGCAATTACCGATATTGTTGTTGTAACTGGCGGATTTGGATTCAGAGATCCTTCTTTATATCCAGGATCATCTTTTGTAGATTTTAAGAATGGTTTCGATAATACAATTTTTGGTTCAGAAGCCCAAGCACAGATTTCATTGTTGGATTATTCAACCACCAGATCAATGAATTTATCCAACACTACAATTGAAACCATATATTCACTAACATTGGATCAAGCTAGTCAAAATTCAAACGTACAAAACAGTTCAGTTAGAACCTTGTCTTCATACGAAACAATTGATGTTTATCCAATATCATATGTTTCAATAACTGGAGCTGGTGGTGGTTATGCTAATAAACCAGAAGTTGATGTTTATAGTCTATATAATGAAAACAATGAAGATGTTTTAGTTATCAATGCTTGCAACATCCTAAAAAACTCATCAGTTATTACTGATAACACTCAGAATCTAACACTATCATTCGAAATTGGTGATACCATAAGATTGTATATTAATGGTAAACTGGATGATATCATGAAAGTGACAGCTGTTACAACAAACACCTTGACCGTAAATCAAGTCTTCAGAAACGACATTGATGGTGTACAAGTATATAAAGTAACAAAGAATGTGGTATCACAATTAGGTTCACTAGGTCGTGTAGAAGTTCTTGATCCAGGAATTAATTATGCTGTCGGTCAATACATAGTTTTTAGTGGTGGTTCTGGATATGGAGCAAATGCTTCTATTACGGAAGTTTATGCTAATAATGGAATTAAAACTGTCCAATTTAACCAAACAACAGGATACATTACTGGTGGTGAAGCTTATACCTCAACAACATTACCAACATTATCAGTAAGTACGGTTAGTGGCACAGGCGCACAATTACGAATTAGTGAAATTACTGGAGATGGTGAATCTCTAGGTTTAACAACAACCAAGATTGGTGCTATTTCCAGCCTAAGAGTTGTTAGTTATGGTTATGATTATGTTTCAGTTCCTGTTGTGTCCTTGCGTAATGCTGACCTAATTGTAACAGGTGTAACAGCTGGACAAATTTTTGTTTCGAATACCGCAGTATACCAAGGAACATCAAATTCTACTGCTTCATGGACAGCATATGTAGACTCGTTCGATCAAGATACGGGTAAACTTAGAGTCTTTGATTATAAAGGCACGTTTAATAATTCACTTTCTGTAAAAGCATTTGACAATACTGTATCCGCAAACGTATCAAGTATACAAGTATATGGCGACGGAAGAGCTAAGGGTACGGCTAATTTTGAAAATGGCCTGATTAGATATCCTGGCATATATTTGAATACTGACGGCCATTTGAGTTCCGATAAGAGACTGCAAGATGGTAAATATTACCACAACTTCTCTTATGTAATCAATACTAACCAAGATTATAGTTCTTTCAAGACACCTCTAAATAACATAGTACATCCAATAGGTATGGCAACATTTGTTAATAGGTTGAGTGACCACACAGTGAACGTTTCAAGTAATTTGACCAATACTATCCTTAAAACATCCACATTAGTCGATAGTTTCAATGTGCGAACGGGTGCTAATAATATTGTTTCGACAAATGTTTCCGCAAACTTAAGATTGACGGTTAGTGTTGGTGATGTTGTTACGGTTGGCACACTCACTAAGAGATTGTCTGGAACAGCAAATACAACAGCACAATCGAATACGGTTGTTGGTATTAATACCAACTTCTTAAACGAACTCCAAGATGGTGATATTGTTTACTTGTCAACAGGAAATACTGAAACGGTTACAGTCACCGGCAACAATTCAATCTATACACAAAATACTATTGGTGTAACTAATACAGGCGTTCTAATTAACTTGGTGTTTAGTGATACCAAGACAGTAACTTTTGTTAATGCTAATACAATTCTTGTTGATACAAATTTCTCAACAAATGCTTCATATGCTAATGTATCCCTTCAAAAAGTTTCATAAATAACATTATGCCTTCAATAATCACAAAAAATCTAAAAGTCACATTAGCGGAACAAGTCTACAATTTGTTAGATTTGGGTGCCAATTCATATTTACCAACAGACAGACAGTCATATCTGTATGTTGCTTTAGGTAAACAATTAACTTGGAATAGTGGAACAGAAGTTGTTCCTAATCCGGTTGATGGTACTGTTGCGCTAAATACACTATATGACAACGCTTTGTTCGTAAAAAGATTGACAAACGCTGATGCGTCATATGTTGTTCCTAGGATCAACTGGCGTTCCGGCACTGTCTATTCAGAATATGTTGATGATGCAGATATCTTTGGAACAAACTTTTATGTGTTAAATTCACAATACAAAGTTTTCAAATGTTTATCAAATAATAACGGAGCCGCATCAACAAGTCAACCAGAAATTACGTTATCTTCAACCTCATTAGAAGAACCATATATTGAAACGGCCGATGGATACAAATGGAAGTATTTGTATACACTGAATTCACTGCAAAGACAGAGATATTTAACACAATCTTGGATGCCAGTTACCAAAAATAGTTTTGTATCAGGTTCAGCCATAAACGGAAGTATTGACATTGTTAACCTCACAAATAGTGGTAATAATTATGTTGACGGTACAACGCAAAACATCATAACCATTACAGGTGACGGAACCGGTGCTGTAATGAAAGCGAACGTAGTCAATGGCCAAGTTCAGAATATCATTATTCAGGATCGTGGAATAAACTACACCTATGCTACAATAACCTTTAATGATATTACTGGAGGATCAGGTTCCTCGGCCGCAGCTGAAGTTGTAATTTCTCCACAAGATGGCCATGGTTTCGATCCAGTTTATGAATTGGGTGCATCGACCATTATGTTTAATTCAGACTTCACAGGATCAGATACATCTTTCCTAGCTGAAAATGACTATAGGCAAGTATTCATAATTAAAAATCCATTGTCATCAGCTAGCGTTTTGGCAACATCAGAAAAGTATACTTGTTATTATAAATTGAAAGTTTCACCTGGTTTAGGTAATTTCAACGAAGACGAGATCGTTTACCAAGGCGTTTCTTATGCAACTTCCAATTGGACAGCAAACGTTGTTTATTTTGACGCAGTTGCTAATTACCTATATGTGAATAATGTTAAAGGCACACCAATTACGAACCAATCTGTGAAAGGTTTCAACACAGGGTCAATTCGTATTATTAATACGTTAACCGAACCATCTCTGAAATTATACTCCGGCAAAGTATTATACATATCTAATAGTGCAGTAATATCCAGAGATGCAAACCAAACCGACAGAATTCGTTTCATATTAAGTTTCTAAGAGTCACGAGGAATAAATGACCACCACTTTTAATTACGATCCATACTACGATGATTTTAATGAAGATAATAACTTCATGCGTGTGTTGTTCCGTCCTGGCTATGCAGTACAAGCCCGTGAACTAACGCAATTACAAACGATTCTTGCAAATCAGATTGAGAAATTTGGTAATCACATTTTCAAAAGTGGTAGTCCAATCATCGGTGGTAAGATTTCACTTGATGATAAAGCTAACTACATTATCCTGAAAAACCAGTATAATAATTTGGATATTGTTCCTGAAAATTTCTTAGACAAAACAATCGTATCATTCAACAGTACCACTTCAGTTCGTGCTAAAGTTATCGCTATAGATGTGACTGATAGTACGGCACCAGTTTTAGTTTTGAAGTATCTGAGTGGTGGTTCTTTCTCTGAAAATGATGAATTAAAGATTTACGGACAAAATATTTTTGCTCAAGTTCGTGCAACTAGTGCCGTAGGTAATTCTTTCGTTGCTAGTATTCAAGAAGGTGTTTATTACTTCCGTGGCCAATTTGTAAAAGTTGTTCCACAGTTCTTGGTTCTAGAACTATACTATAAGATTGGTGCTAACTCTACCGTTGTTTCTAATCAACCAACCTATAAAGTTGGTATTGAATTCACAGAAAATATCATTGATGAAATTGATGATACATCACTGTTAGATCCAGCACAAGGCTCATTTAACTATCAAGCCCCTGGCGCAACACGTTACCAATTAGATACAACATTATCAAAGAGAACTATTGATTCATCAGATGAATCGTCCTTCTTTGAGGTTTTACGTTTAGTTAACGGTGTTAAAACAAAAGAAGTGCAATATCCAATCTATTCAGAGATTGAAAAAACAATGGCTCGCCGTACATATGATGAGTCAGGCAACTATACAGTTGACCCATTTGTTATCTCTCTGGAAGAAGGTGATCTGGCTAACGGTAAATTCAATATCGTCCTAGATCCAGGTAAAGCATATGTTGGTGGATATGAGTTTCAAACTATTGCTCCAACAACCATCCAATTAGATCGTGCGAGAACCGTAGCAAACGTTGTTGAATCTGATTTACCAACAAACTATACGAGTTATGTAGCATTAGCGAATATCCGTGGAACATTAGATTTTACAACCTTCCCTATGTTGGATGTACACTGTGTCGCACATGCTTCAGTCGATGCTTCAACAGACGCAAAATATAACTCAACAAAAATTGGTACCGTTCGTGCCAGTATGATGAAATATAATGATTCATACAATGCTAATTTAGGTAATACACACACATTTTTGGTTAATGTGTTTGATGCCCAAACCCTTGGAATTACGGCTAACGTAGCATCAACTTCAACAAATACTGTAATTAAATTACCGGCAACATTCTCCACAACACCAGGTGCAAACGCATATGCGAATATGTATTTCCGTCTGACTGATTCTGGCAACTCATCTATATCTCCAATCCTTATTACTGAATCAAACGGCGCAGGTCTAACTGTCACATTAGCGGAAGCTCTCCCAGTTACACCAAACACCAACAACTCATTCTCAATTGACGCTGACTTCCGTTTTGCGGAATCTATCTTGACAAAGACCGGAACCGCTAAATTGTTTGGTGGAAATATTGATGGAGATTCTAAAGATGAATCAGGTAATGCATATATCAATGAACCATCAAGAACATCATTAATTTTTGATGTTCCTTATGAGGCTGTTAAAGCTGGTTCGATTGCTAATTATGACTTCTATGCTAAAAAGATTTATAGCAATAAACTATCTGACGGTGCAGGAAAAATCACATTGTCCACTGAGGGCACTGATACCTTTGCATTTGCAGGTACTCCAGGAGTTCTATCTGATTCGGTCGTTTTAAATAATATCATTTGTTTCATCAGAAGCGATTCTGCATCTAACACTACTTCTGGTATTACACCAAATACCGTCTTAAGTTTGGCAAATAATAATTTCACAGTTACAGCTATTAACTCCACAACCGTTGATGTACAACTCAACACAGTTGGTGTACGTGCTGATTTCATCGTTACTTCCAAAATTAACAATGCTGAGAACGGTTCAACCGGTGCAATTCGTGGCAAACAATTGATCCCACTCATTACTGGTGCAGCTTTACATGCCAAAGTTCCTTATGAATTGAATCCTGGTGGTGACACTCTTGCTGCTGCAAACTCTTCAGTTAAAACAACATTTACAGATGGCACAATATTTAATGATATTGGTGCAACTTGGTTCTATTCGGATGGTTCATTGACTAATTTGAGAACTCCTGGTATTGCTGTTAGTTTGCAAGTTCCTGATGTTTATGAGATTGTTCGTATCACAGATTCATTATCTCCTTCAGTTAACGTAACTACATCTATGTTGACCAATTCAATATATGATGTTACAGATAATTATGAATTTGATAATGGTCAGAAAAAGACACACTATGACCACGCAACAATTAAACTTAAACGTGGATACAGTTCACCAAAAGGCCGTATTCTTGTTCAGTACAAATATCTAAAACATCAGTCAGCACCATCACCACAAAACGATGGTCTGTTTACGGTAGATTCATACCTTAAAGCTGGTTCAAATTTTACATACGATGATATTTCTGTATTTGTGAATAAAGATGATGGAAAGACAACACAATTACGATCAGCTTTCGACTTTAGACCAACTAGAGAAATTGGTGGAGACACATTAAGTGGTGCTGTCAACCCTGATCCAGACTTAACAGGTTCATTAAATTTCCAATATTACCTTGGTCGTATCGATCAGGTTGTTGTTAAACCTTCCCGTGAATTCTATGTTGTTCAGGGTAAATCGGCTATTTCTCCAAACCCATCTCCAGTTTCACCTGAAGATATGTTGATCTATACGCTAACAATTCCTGCGTATACTGAAACAGTTGCTGATGTTCGTGCAGACTTTACAAACAATCGCCGTTACACCATGAAAGATATTGGTGCTTTCGATTCACGCATTAAAGGTCTGGAATATTACGTTTCATTAAATTCACTGGAACGAAATGCATCATCATCTAAGATTTTGGACAACAATGGTCTTGAAAGATCCAAGTATGGTATTCTTGTGGATAACTTCTCCACAACCGATGCACAAGCAACTTACACAGACGTTGGATATGATAACCGTTGTTTGGTTGAAAACGGCGAACTGAAACCTGCTTCATTAATGAGAACTTTCCCAATGAAATGGGTTGAGTCATTAAGTAGTGGTCCTTTCAACGCTGTTGGTACTAACACCAAGAAAACTTTGATGTTAGATTATACCACTTCGGAATTCGCTAAACAGAAATATGCAACCAAAGAAATGACAGTTGCTGGTGCTCTGTTTGGTAGTTTCTCAGGTACAGTTAAACTATTCCCTGAATTTGCTGCTGACGTGGATACTGAAGTTACCGCAAAAGTTACATTAAATTCAATGCAAGGTGTAGAAGATGCTTTCACGTTTATCAATGATGCATTGAAACGTGTTGCAGACAGAACAGGATTGTGGTCAACAGACAAGAATAATCCATTCTCAAAAATCTCAACAAATGCATGGTACACAGCATCATCGTCATCATATGTTGAAAGTGGTGTTCTACTGAAAGCAGGACACGCTCACGGTGGTGAAGGTGCTGGATTTAGAGGCAACATTTTAACTACAACAGATAGTGTATATTTCAATCAGAATTATAACCTGTCACAACAAACACTAAGCACTTCAACATCACAGGTTGACGTTGGTTCTTTCGTAACAGATTTGGCAATTATGCCATTCATCAAAGGTCGTTTAATAACCTTTGCATCAGAAGGTTTGCGTCCAAACACAACTTTCTATAGTTACTTTGATGGCACAAAAGTTGATGAGTACATCACTGTTCCGAACAAAGTTACACTGAATGTTGCATCAGGATTTTCTTCAGGTGAAGTTTCTCTGATTGCAAACACAACATCTGATCTTGCTGCAAACCTAGCAAGTTTCTTGGCTGGCGGATCATCATATGATGCGGTTATTGTTTCGACAAAAGAACCTGGAACAAATACAGCCTATATCATCAATGAGACAGGTAAACCTTTAGCTAACAAGTATATTATTGGTTTAGACACGGGTACAGTTGCAGTCATCAATTCATTAGTTGAACACCATTCTGGAATGGGTAGAGCTAATACAAGTAATGGATCATTCATTCTTTCATCAGATGCTCCTTCCGTGAATATTGCTGGCAACACAATCTATCTGATACATCAAACAGGAGACCAGAAAGGTTTAGGTATACCTCTCACCGTTTCTAGTTACAACGTAACAACTAAAGAAGCTGTGGTCAATGGTGGTATGGCATCATATAGTGGTAACTACACATACTCGTTTGGCGCCAATAAAACAAACCAATTCGGTCAAGTTTCTGGTGCATTTTATGTTCCTGAAGCAACATTCCGTTCAGGTGAAAGAAAGTTCCGCTTGTCACAATCTTTCAACAACTCTTTCGATACAGATTCAATTTCATTTGCAGAACATACTTTCGTTTCTTCTGGTTTGAAAGTTGATAAGACCAATTTAGTGGATACAGTTTATAACATTGGTGTTCAACCAAAAGTTGTTGGTGCAACAACCGAGACAACACTTGTTTCACAGACCACATCCAGTCAGATCATTGCAACATGGCAGGATGATCCTCTTGCACAGACATTCTTTGTTGATCCACAAGTATACCCATATGGTGTGTTCTTGGATAACGTAGACCTGTTCTTTAAGGCAAAAGATGATGATAACATTCCAGTTCGTGTGCAGATTCGTCCTACCGTAAACGGTGCGCCACATACAGATTTCTGGTATCCAGAATCAGTGGTTTCTAAGTATCCATCTGAAATTAATTTGTCTAATAATCCGTTATGGTCTAGTGCGACAGATAAAACAAACTTCAAATTTCAGTCTCCTGTATTCTTGAAGCCTGGTCTTTATGCTCTTGTTGTACTGACAGATTCACCAGATTATCAAATGTGGGTTGCAGAAAAAGGTCAGTTGACCACCCGTGGTGAAACTGTATCACAGAACCCATATATCGGTACACTGTATAAGTCACAGAACTCAATGGAATATGTGCCAATTATCAATGAAGACATGATGTTCGTTTTGAACCGTTGTGTATTCGATACTGGTGCAGCATCGTTTGTGTTGGAATCTGAAGCACAATCAACAACATATAACGTTGACAAATTCCGTGTACTACAAACCGCAATCAATCCTTTGTCTGATGCTCCTATGTCAGTCACACATTCTTTCTTGTCTAAACCAGTTGGTCAGGCAAAAGAAACAGAATACCGTGAAATTCTACCTGACGTTACATACTCAATGGGTCAGGATGAATACTATGTTGTTGGAGACAGAAGAAAAGAATTGGCAGCACAAGGTGATTTTACTCTGAAAATTGATATGACAACAACTGATGATTCAGTTTCACCTGTTATATCGTTGGAAAGTATTTACCTGAACGCATGGGAAAACTTCGTAGATAACGGAACTCTTTCGGCTGAAGATTTTAATATCTTGGCTTCAGGTGCAAACTACTCGAACTCAAACACAATCACTGTTACCTCAACAACAGGATCTGGCGCAGACATTCGATTAGTTGTAAATGGTGCAAACGGTAATGTTGTTTCAGTTAACGTTGTTTCAGGTGGTTCGGGTTATACTGATGATTTCACGATGGCCATCAACTCCGCAACCGGTACAGGTGCTTCTATTATACTGAATAGTGAATATGATGAATCTGGTGGACCATGTGATGCTAAATACATCACCAAACCTATCGTTCTTGCTGATGGTTTCGATGCAGGTGATCTGCGTGTATTCCTTGCAGGTAACAAACAAGGTTCAACAGATATTCAAGTATTCTACAAGATACTATCTGCTACTGATGCGACACCATTCAATGAATGTGCATATCAGAAAATGGTTTGCGTTAATCCAACAACTACTCCTTCTAAGACAAATATGGAGTATAGGGATTATGAATATCGTCCATCTGCAACAATTAATGCTGTTTCATATGTTTCTGCCGATGGTATAACATATGATACATTCAAGACTTTTGCTATTAAGATTGTCATGACCTCAACAGATCCAGCAATTGTACCTAAAGTCAAAGACTTGCGTATCATTGCTCTGCCTGCGGAGTAATAAATGTTATTGAAAGTAGAAGGCGGTCAATTCGTTAAAGATACAACAAACAAAGCGTTATTGACCGTCAACCCAGCGGCATTGCAAGAAAATGAAGCTAGAAAAAAACTAGCTTCTAAAATAAATTCAAAAAATGATGAAATAAATACATTAAAGAATCAAGTAGAAGAGTTATCTAATGATATATCGGATATCAAGATGATGCTGAAACAACTAATAAAAAACTAGGATATTAAATGGCAATTCCTATTATTACCAGAACAAACACCATCGATGAATGGAGAATACAGACCAATCAAGAAGCAACAGCTCTTAATGCTCTTGAAACTGGTGCTTATACGAAATCAAATGGTGCTCTAACCTTAAGTGGTAATAGTTCCCTTGTATTGACAGCGAACGGCGTATCTCTACAGGTATCAAACAATGCAGTTTTTCAGAGCGACATAACTGTTGAGAAAAACATCATTCTTGGTTCTCGTTCATCACAGACGGGTAACCTGACAATGGGTGCAACTTTAGTTGTTTATGGTGTTGGATCAGCACTTCAAGTTGCAAACAACGCACTCGTCAATACAGACCTTCAAGTAACAAGAACTGTATACACTGGAAATATTTCTGCAAACGGTAATGTTACTGTTGGCATCGATGCGTCTGTAGCGAGAACACTTAGACTGTCTGGAACAGGAGATGTGTTGTATGTTAATACGGGTATTGCCAAAGTCAACACTGCTACGATCACTAATATAACATCAACAAATACAAGCATAGCGAATGCGGTAATTGCATCGGAAACTGTCACAACATCCATAGTTGTGAATTCTAATGTCACCACAGGAAACATTAGAACACTATATTCTAATAATGCATCTATCACCACTGAATCGGTAGTTAATTCGACTATAGTTTCAGGTAACGTTGTAACTTTGCAATCGAATGTAGCAACAATCAATACACTATCGGTTGGCACAGGTACATTAGCAAACGCTAATATTGGTGTTGCGGTAATTACAGGCGGAGCAACAATCTCCGCTGTTGGAATTGCAACAACATTATTGGTTGTAGGCAACACAACTTCTGGTAATTTGATCACATCGAATTCAACTAGAACAGGAAGTTTAACGGTATCGAATAGTGCAACAATCGGCGGCACTATTACGGTAACCGGTAACTCTAATCCAGGTAACATTGTAACAACTGGATTAATCCACACAGCAACATTGAAATCTACAGGGTTGGCTACATTATCCGATGCAGCAACAGTTGGTACAACTTTAACTGTCACAGGCAACACTTCATCTGGTAATTTAGTAACAACAGGTTTAACACACACTGGAACACTAAAGACAACAGGTCGTGCAGACTTCGGTACGGTGGATGCAACAGGAAACGTTACATCAGGAAACGTTGTTACTACAGGTTTAGTACAAACTGGCACAATCAAAACGACAGGTCGTGTTGATGTTGGAACAACATTGGTCACCGTAGGCAATACTGCGACAGGCAACGTAGTTTCATCTGGATTGATGTACACGATAAATTTAAAAGCAACAGACACAGCAACGGTTGATAAATTATATGCTGGTGCAACACAATTAAGTAATACAACAATTGATGGTCGATTAACAGTCACTGGCGATTTTGTATTGACTGGTGCATCAATCATTGATGGTGACTCTTTGATCCTTCGTGCGAACACTGGACAACCATATGGCACAGGATACTCATATTTTGGAGTTAACCGTGGTGCAAACGCCAACTCATATATTCGTTGGAATGAACCAGCAAAATATTGGGACATTCGTGATGTGGATAATCCTACAAGTTATTCTAAGATTCTAACTGCTAATTTAATTAGTGATAGTGTAACAACTGTTGATTCTAATAAATTAGCAAGTTTGACTGCTGCAAAAACATTGAACGATTCTATTGCAACTGCAAACACAAATCTGAAAGCATACACAGATGGTTTGAATACCACAATGCTTCAACGTGTTACTGGCGCAAACGCTGCAATCGTAACGGCAAACACATCGATGAAATCATATGTCGATGCTAATATTTCGATTGTTAATCAACGTGCTGTAACTTCCGGTACATATGCTAATGCTGCTTATGCACAAGCAAATACTGGTGTAGCGAATGCTGCAACTGCTGATCAACGTGCTGTAACTTCTGGTGTATACGCCAATACCTCTTATCTACATGCCAATGCTGCATATAATGCCGCTAACAACTCGGTTGATCTGTGGGTACGTTCTGCTGCAAACAGTGCAAGTTCATACGCTAACTCTGCTTACTTACATGCAAATTCTGCGTTTGGTGCGGCTAACACTAAGTTTGCAAGCGCTGGTGGTACAATTTCCGGTGATGTTAACGTAACAGGTAACTTGACCGTTTCCGGTTCAACGACATATGTGAACACTTCGGTATTGTTGGTAGGTGATGCAATCATCACTCTAAATGCTGATATTCCACAAACATCATCACCTTCTGAAAATGCTGGTGTTGAGATTGATCGTGGCACATCAGCTAACACATTATTGTTGTGGAATGAAACCACGGATAAGTGGACATATACAAACAACGGAACAACCTATCAGAATATCGGAGCAGAATCCGGTGAAATTTATGCTAATGCTGCTTTTGTAACAGCAAACTCCGCTGCAACTTCAGCTAGTGATTTGTATAGTATAAAAGCAAACATTGCTTCACCGACATTCACAGGTGCAGCATATGCTCCAACTGCGGCTGTAACGGTCAATAGTACACATATAGCAACAACGGCTTTTGTGTATAACGTTTTAGCTAATACATCAGCAACATATGCACATAATATTTCCGGTACAGCCAATAATATTACAGCATACACCATTAACCAAAGTGTTGGTACATCAAGTGGTGTACAGTTCAGTTCAATTGGTGTAAACACAGCACCATCTGGAAATGCAGGTGAAATTCGTGCAACAAATAACATTACTGCATATTACTCTGATGATAGACTGAAAACAAATCTTGGTAACATTACTGATGCTCTTGCAAGAGTAATGAAATTGAATGGTTTCTATTATGAAGCAAACCAGACCGCTCAAGATTTAGGATATAAAGTTAAACGTGAGGTAGGTCTTTCTGCTCAACAAGTTCAAGCAGTACTTCCAGAAATTGTTGTTCCTGCACCAATTGATGAGAAATATTTAACTATTCATTATGATCGTGTTGTTCCTTTGTTGGTTGAAGCAATTAAGGAATTGAAGAAAGAAATAGATTTGTTGAAGAAGGTATAATAAATGGCATTGAATTCAACCGGAGCAATCAGTCTCGCTGGAGCAACAGTGGGACAATCTATCGCACTTGAAGTTGGAACAACATCCAATACGCAAACGTCATTTGGTGATCCTGCTGTTATTAGATTGTCTGGTATTTCTAGTGGCGCAATTGACGCAAACACGTTTCATGGAAAGTCATACACACTATCAGCAAACATTCTTGTAGTTGGTGGCGGTGGTGTAGGCGAAGGCTACGGTGGTGGTGGAGGTGGTGGCGTTTCAACAGCAACACAAACATTGTCATTAGCAAACTCTTATACTGTTGCGGTCGGCGGCACAAATGGTGGATCAGCCTTCTACGGATCAAGTACCGTTTCAGCGGGTGGTGGTGGAAACGGTGGCGGCGGTTATGGCGGTACTTCTGGCAATGGATACGGAGGTGGTGGTCCAGATAATCCAACTTGGCCCGCAGGACCACCGGGATGGCCTAATGGTGGTTATGGATATTCCGGTGGCGGCGGTGGTGGCGCAGGCGGCGGTGGCGGTAATGCATGGGATGAATTACCTAACGGTTATTACATTCATGGTGGCGATGGTGGTAACGGAGCATATTGGTCGGTGACCGGTTCATATTATGGAGCTGGTACTGGCGGCGGTGCATTCTCGTACAACAATGAATATGGTTGGACTCCCGGTGGTTATGGTGGTGGAAATGGAGCTGGTGCTGGTAACTATGGCACAGGCAACGGCCAAGCCGGTGGCGTCATTGTTTCTTATGTAAGTTCTTCACGATTGTATTCAGGAGGTACGGTAACATCATCTGGTTCAGGAGCTTCTACTAGATGGTTTCATAGTTTTGGTTCCGGTGGAACATTATTATCAGGTTCAGCATCAACGTATAGTATATCATATCTTTCAGTTGCTGGAGGCGGCGCCGGTAGAAACGGTGGTGGAGGAGGTGGAGGTGTTTTAACTGGAACATCATTAGTAGTATCTGGTTCATCGTACACTATAACAATAGGTGACGGCGGAACAGCTGGAGGTAATGGTGCAAACACCAGCGTAAGTGGACCATATTTCATAGTCAACTCAATTGGTGGCGGTGCAGGCGGAACGTTTAATTCAGTTGGAAGCAATGGTGGTTCTGGCGGTGGCGGTTCATACAATACAAGTGCGGGTAATCCTTTGGCTGGCGGAAGTGGTACAACTGGCCAAGGTAACGCTGGTGGATATGGTTATATGTCTCCGAATGAAGCAGGTGGTGGCGGTGGCGCTGGCACAGACGGTACAAATGGTAACTCCGGTGGTGCTGGTGGTAATGGTATATCATCAAGTATATCAGGTACTGCAACATATTACGGAGGTGGCGGTGGCGGTGGCAACAACAACAGTATTCTTCAGGGCTCAGGAGGCACGGGCGGTTTAGGTGGTGGAGGTAATGCTGGTGGTTATCCAGGAGATAACGGTGTTGCAGGAACAACAAATCGTGGTGGCGGTGGCGGTGGTACAAATGGTGGAACAGCGGGTAATGGCGGTTCTGGTATATTAATTATCTCTTACGTTGGATCGCAACGAGGCTCAGGTGGTACAGTAACGAGCGTCTCAGGAAACACCATACATACTTTCACAACATCTGGAACTTTTACAGCATAAAGGATTTTTGAAATGAGACACATAAATTTTGCTAATGTTCAAAATTTGATTGTAGTTAATACAACCATAGCGGAATGGGAATTTATAGAATCTCATCCTGAAATATATGGTAATTCTACTAATTGGATTGAAACGGATGCTAATACCTATGGTAATATACATTACACAATAGAATTTACTTCTAATGGTAAAATTATGACACCTGATGGTGGTGAACCATTTCGTGGAAATTATGGTATAGTGGGATACATTTTTGATACCGAGAATGATGTTTTTTATGCACAGCAACCATATCCATCATGGACTTTAAATACAACAACTTGGTTATGGGAAGCACCAGTTCCTATGCCAACAGATGGTAATTATATTTGGAATGAACCAAGTTTAAATTGGACAAAAATAGAAATGCCAACATATAATCCATATACGGTCAAACCATAATGTTTAAATCAATTATACTCTGGGCATTAAAAGTTCCAACACTCCTATTTTTAGATTTGTTCACAATTGTATTTTCTCCAATAATTTGTTTATTTGTGACGCATGAAGAAGAATCTGAAGCTACTGGATTCCCTTCATTGTTTCCCGGAAAACCAAGAGAATTTCTGATTAAACCTTTAAGGATATTTCAATCATTTGATGCGCCACTTGATGAATGGTGGTATGGTGATTATGCACTAGATTCATGGCGTAAAAATTATACACAAGCAGATTATGATTCGAAATGGTGGATTCGTTACCTTTCACGCATCATGTGGTTGTGCCGCAACTCTGCATATGGTTTTGGATTAGCACTGGGTTATGATTCAAATGATATGATGTATCTTGTTGAAAAAGATAACGATGCTTTATGGAAAACAAATAATAATATGGTCAGTTTTTGGAAAGTAGAAAATCCAAAAGGTGAAATTGGTTGGTGGTACAAAGCACAATGGTTTTACACAAAAGAACGTTGCATAATGATTAACATTGGATACAAGTTGGATGCAGATTCTCCAAACGGAAAGAAGGTTGTAGCAATGCAATTTAATCCGTTTAAGTCTTATCCACTTAAATAGTGCGGCAACAAAACACATAAATAGACTATAAAAGGAGTCTATTTTGGCAGCGTATTCAGAAATCGTAATAGAGCAGGGTGCTACATTCAACACCACCGTTGACGTTACTGATGTGTATAACCACGCAATCAACTTAAACGGTTACACAGCATCGTCAATGATGCGTAAATCATACTACACATCCAGCTATAACGTTATAACTGCAACAATCACCGGCACTTCTAATGGAGAAATTACTCTATCAATGACTGCTGCCAACACTAGAAACTTAACACCCGGTCGTTATGTCTACGATTTAGTTATTAATGATGGTGCAAACACCATTACCCGTGTCGTAGAAGGTATTGTGACCGTATTACCATCGGTGACCAGATAATGGCAATCAAAGGAACAATCAATCAACAAGGTACTGTTGGAAAAGTTGTTGTCCGATCTACAAACCAAACTACAATTTCTGCACCAAACTTTGCACCTAGGTTAAATATCGCACTATCGGATGTTCAGGGTGTCAACGTGGTTACGGTTACAAATGGTGATTCATTGATTTATGATTCATCTCTAAATCAATTTGTATCAAAACCAATCAATACCGCCGAGATCGAAATAACAATTATAAATGGTGGAAGATTCTAATAAATGGCTAATACCAACACCGTAATTCAGATTAAATATTCTGATGTAACTGCAATCCCACCAAGTCTGAATACTGCCGAATTGGCATACTCAAACGTATCAAACAAACTATGGATCAACGATGGTTCAGGTGTTGTTTCTATTGCAGGCAAATATTATACTGATATCATCAATTCAGCATCACCAACAAACGATTATGGCACTCTTGTACTGAGGAGTGGTTCTGGTGACTTTGAAGGTAATATCATTCGTGCGGTTGATTTATATTCCAGAAATTTCAACTTATTAGAACGAACTAATGTAATATTTGAATTTGCTAACACAATAGCAAACACAGCTGATGACTCAGCTTTTAATCATGCTAATGGCGCATATATTCAAGCTAATGCAGCCTACGATAAAGCAAATAGTGCGCCAGGTAATAGTGGTGATATTATACTCAACACAAGTGGTGAATATGCAACTGCTCCAAATTTAAATTACAATAGCAGTTCACAAACACTTTATGCGAACAACATTAACCTGTCGAATAATGTTGAGGCTAATAATGTAATTGCATATAACAGATTCTTTGCAGGCGTGGCAACACAACTCGCAACACCTGTTCCATATTTGATTGCACAGTTTACAGGTAATACCAAACCATACGTTCAAGTCAACTTACAGAACATTGAACCAGAAGGTTCCGGCGATTCGGTTGTAACTTCTGATGTTGGTACGGATGAGACCTTCTATATCACAACTGGTATGCAAGGTTCACAACTTGAACAGGGTGCTTTATTTCCACTAGACGGATATGTACTGGTTCAAGGTAACACTAGTCAAGTAGCGGGTAACTTAGTTATCGGTACTATTTCTGAAACACCAGGACAAAAAACAAGAATCGTGTCCGGTGGACATGAGATTGCAAACATTGTTGCGGAATTTGGTTCTGATATAATCACATTTATACCAGAGATTACTTCGCCCACGACAAGAAGAATTTCAATACACGCTAATGCTGCATTTGATTCAGCTAATAACGTATTTCCACAAGTCCAACCCGCTTTCATTCAAGCTAACTCAGCCTTCGATGCACAAAACACAACAGGAAGATATGCTAACAGTGCTTATCTCCATGCTAATGCATCGTATGTTTCACAGAACACAACTGGAATATATGCTAACTCAGCGTACCTGCAAGCTAACAGTGCATATGTAAGCCAGAATACAACCGGTGTATATGCTAACACCGCATATTTGCATGCTAATTCAGCCTATGTAAGCCAAAACACTACTGGTGTTTATGCCAATGCGGCATATTCCGCAGCTAACGTTGCAGATCAGAGAGCTGTAACTTCAGGTGTTTATGCTAACAATTCTTATATTCACGCTAATTCCGCTTATGTAAGTCAAAATACAACTGGAGTATACGCTAATTCTGCATATACTGAGGCCAACGTTGCTGATCAACGAGCTGTAACTTCTGGTGTTTATGCCAATACTGCATATCTCCACGCTAATGCAGCATTTGCATCAGCTAATAATGTATTTCCTCAAGTTCAACCTGCGTTTATTCAGGCTAACTCCGCCTTCGATGCGGCTAACGTTGCAAACCAGAGAGCGGTAACAAGTGGTTCATATGCCAACTCAGCGTATGCTCTGGCAAATACTAAATTTGCAAGTGCTGGAGGTTCAATATCAGGTGACGTTAATATTACAGGTAATTTAATTGTCACTGGTGGTACTGTATATGCGAATACAACAACTGTAAACTTAGGTGATGCAATCATCACACTGAACGCAGATATTCCACCAACTCAAGCACCAACAGAAAATGCTGGTATTGAAATTGATCGAGGATCTTCTGCTAATACTGTATTGTTGTGGAATGAAACAACAGACAAATGGACGTTCACAAATGATGGCACAAACTATAGTAATATAGGTTCTGCTGCAGCAGAAAGTTATGCTAATAGTGCTTATCTTCAGGCTAATAGTGCATATTTAAGCCAGAACTCAAGTGGACAATATGCCAACTCAGCTTATCTACATGCTAATTCCGCCTATCTAAGTCAGAACTCAAGTGGACAATATGCCAATTCCGCATACTTGCAAGCTAACGCTGCTTTCATTAAAGCTAATACTGCCGCTGGTAGTGATGGTCAAATACAGTTAAATATATCAGGGGCATTTGGCGCAACTGCAAACCTAAGATTCAGTAATACAACAAATACTTTAACGACAAATAACGTGACTGCAATTGCTAATATCGCATACGCAAATACCACGGCAACGATTAAAGTATACCAGTATTACAATGAATCTTCAGGTAGTTTAGATACAGTATTCTTATAATGGCAACAGTATCTAAATTATTTGCAAACGGTGCATTTCAAACTAGTGTATCGTTAGATGAGATTACAAGAACGACAGTAGGTCAATCGCAAACAGGTATTTTTGCTAGTGAATTCGATGAGGTAACAATTTATCCTGTAACCAATGGTTTAGCTAAACGAGAAACAAATACTGGCAAACTTATGGTAGCTGGATATTTTGATGAGTATAGCATGTACGCACCAGCTGGTGGATCTCCTGATATTGTTACAAGTGGATTGATGGTTAATCTAGCGAATGCACCATCTTCAGGTGCAACATGGACAGATATTTCAGGCAATGGAATAGATGCAACCTTACAAGGTACGCCGTCTTATGTGTCGAATAATGGTGGTGGTATTAAGTTGAATAACCCAACATACAGCGGTACAGACTACATTGTTGTTCCTTACAATACTACAAATAACACGCTCACGGTTGAAATTGTTGCGTCATTTAACCCAACACAATATTGGGCCACAATTTGGGGAAATGAAAGTTATACTGCCGGGCTAGGTTTTTTTGCCTTTATGTCCTCCGCAACAAGTATGGTATATGGTAGACCTGGTGCTACTGCGACCGAAACTATAGCCGCAAGTGATTCTATTCGCCATTGGATTTTTGTTATGAACGCAGGCCAGAATAGTTTATACCTGAATGGTTCACAACAAGGAACCACACAAGCAAGAACAACGGGTGGTAATGCAACTGGTAATTTTTACTTCGGTTCAAGACACAACAACGCAGGTACAGGTGCTCAGGATAAAATGAATAACTCGAATTCAGCATTACAACCAGTATACTATCAAATGCGTATTTACAATAAGGCATTAAATACTACCGAAATCACACAAAATTATAATGCGGTTAAGGCAACATATGGCATTTAAGACGCCATAAATATACCAATGCTGATAATCACCACAGAATAACAAAAGAAAAAGACATGGCAAAACTTCTAAGCGGATCAAGAATATACGGCAACACAACTATTGATACTTTCCTATCAGTAGGAACAAACGTATCAATCAGTGGTTCCAATGCTGCAACATCCAATTCTACTGGTGCATTGACTATTGAAGGTGGACTAGGTGTAAAAGGAAACGTATATACAGGAAGTATTATACTGACTGGTTCGGGCAATACAATCACTTTCCCAGATGGAACAAAACAATCTAGTGCAGCAGGTTCAGCCGGAAATACAGCTAACTCAGCATACATCCATGCCAATAGTGCTTATGTTTCACAGAACACAACTGGTGTATATGCTAATGCAGCATACTTACATGCCAATTCATCTTATGTAAGCCAAAATACAACTGGTGTATACGCTAACAATTCTTACCTTCATGCTAACAGCGCATATGTAAGTCAGAACTCAACAGGAAAATAAGCTAAAACATCATACAAAAAAGCTAATACATCTTATATAACAAAGAAACAAAGTCGTGTTTAGGAAAACAGTACATATGC
>ERZ1034361.88-NODE-88-length-63027-cov-9.233407_pt1 | contig 63027 bp, 55 predicted proteins | sample MGYA00520617_ERZ1034361 | MGnify/ENA primary metagenome ERZ1034361 (study PRJEB33736, sample SAMEA104284507) | Azolla filiculoides | biome: Urban; feature: Water surface; material: Ditch water | place: Netherlands | collected 2015-10-28 | depth 0-0.1 m ... | reverse complement strand
TCGGCTGCGGTGCCGATGGCAAACGTGGGAATCATGTCCAAGCTGAACGCGGTGGCGTGGTCGTTGTAGACCAGAAAGATGACGTCGGGCTTGTTGTCCTTCATCCACTGCTTGGAATACTCATAGCCCTTGAACAGCGGAACCCAATACGGTTCCTTGTCTTTGCCCAGGTCGAGTGCCGCGCCAATGGCGGGCACGTGCGAGGTGTAAACGGATGCGGTGATGCGTGCCATCTTATTTCTGTGCTTTCTTGTTGGCCGCGCCTTGCGGTTGGTTCTGTGCCTGCGCGTCACCGTCTTCACCGATGTAGCGGTTGCCTTCCACACTGCGGCCACCACCGATCATCATGTTGCGGTATTCCTCTTCGGTCATACCGGTCATGCTGCCCGCCATTTGCTGGAACGACAGGCCATCTGTCGCGCCGATCTTGGCCAGAAAGTAGATGTTGCCGCCAGCCTTCATGCAGCGGTTCAGGTCGCGCGTGAGCACACCCTGCTTCTGCTCCTCGGTCATGGGCCACTCGTCCAGGTAGACACGTTCATCGGCCTTGAAGCGCTTGCGATTCTCGGCCTTCATCAGGCTCATGCAGAACTGGTTGAGGTGGTAGCCCTTCCGGCTTTGCTCGGCATCAAAAATGATGGTGCCCGGTACGTCGAGGTATGGTTTTTCCAAAGACATTATTTTTCCTCGGGCCAGTACAGGCGCATGGGGTTATCGACCAAAAGCTTTTGCTGCAGCTCGGCCGTGGTGGCGATGTGCGGAATGAAATCCACCAGCAAGCCGTCGTCGGGCATGTGGTCCTTCAGGTTGGGGTGCGGCCAGTCGGTGCCCCACAAAACGCGGTCGGGGAACTCCTCCACGATGCGTTTGGCAAAGGGGATCACATCCCGATACGCGTTCTGTTCGCCGTTCAAGGCCTTGGGTCCGGTGACCGACAAACGCTCGGGACAGCTCACCTTGCTCCACACGTTCTGGTGCTCGCGCATGAACTTCACGAACAGCTCGAACTCGGGGCCATCCACCGGCTTGTCAACATTGGGGCGACCCATGTGATCCACCACCACGGTGGTGGGCAGGGCGGTAAAGAAGTCCCACAGCTCGGGCAGGTCCACCGCTTCAAAGTAGATCACCACATGCCAGCCCCACTTGGCGATACGGTCGGCAATTTCCAGCAACTCGTCCTTGGGCGTGAAGTCCACCAGGCGCTTCACAAAGTTGAAGCGCACGCCGCGCACACCGGCGTCGTGCATGGCTTGAATTTCCTGGTCGGTCACGCTGCGCTTGACCGTTGCCACACCGCGCGCCTTGCCGCCGGAGTTCACCAGCGCATCGACCATGGCCCGGTTGTCGGCTCCGTGGCAGGTGGCCTGCACCACCACGTTGCGCGCAAAGCCCAGGTGGTCGCGCAGCGCATAGAGTTGGTGCTTGGATGCGTCGCAGGGCGTGTACTTGCGCTCGGGTGCGTAGGGGAATTCGACGCCGGGCCCGAACACATGGCAGTGTGCGTCCACCGCATCGGCAGGCAACTGAAAGCGGGGTTTGGCCGGGCCGGTGAACCAGTCCATCCAGCCTGCGGTTTTGGTGAAATCACCTGTTGTAGGTTTTGACATGCAGTGCCTTAGTCGATGTAACGCAGGCCGGCTTTTTCCAGCGGCTCACGCATCTTGTACATGTCCAGGCCCAGCACACCTGCGGCAAATTTCTCGCGCTTTTCGCCCTCAAAGCTCTCGCGCTTTTCAGCGGCATCGGCCACCTCTTGCGCGCGCGCTGCGGGCACCACCACGATGCCATCCACATCGGCAATCACCACGTCACCGGGATTGACCTGCGCTCCGGCGCAGACCACGGGAATATTCACCGAACCCAAGGTGGCCTTGATGGTGCCCTTGGCATTGATGGCGCGGCTGAACACGGGGAAGCCCATCTTCTCCAACTCCTCCACATCGCGCACGCCGCCGTCAATGATCAGACCCCGCGCACCGCGAGCCTTGAAGCTGGTGGCCAGCAGGTCGCCGAAGAAACCGTCAAAGTTGTCGGTGGTACAGGCGGCCACCACAACGTCGCCTTCTTTAATCTGCTCGGCCGCCACGTGCATCATCCAGTTGTCACCGGGTTGCAGCAGCACGGTCACCGCCGTGCCGCACATCTTGGCGCCCTTGTAAACGGGGCGCATATAGTGCTTCATCAGGCCGACGCGACCCATGGCCTCGTGGATGGTGGCCACACCAAAGCGGCCCAGTTTTTCCACCGCAGCCTTGTCGGCGCGGGTGATGTTGCGTTTGACGATACCGAGTTCGTACATATTTACTTTCCCTTGGTTTTCAACTTGGCATCGAGGCGCGGAAACACGCGGCGCACATTGCCTTCATAAATCTGGAAGCGGTCGTCGTCGCTCAAAATTTTGCTGGCCTCGATATAGCGTTTGGTGTCGTCGTAGTAGTTGCCGGTCTGCGGGTCAATGCCGCGCACCGCGCCAATCATCTCGGAGGCAAACAGCACGTTCTTCACCGGAATCACGGTGTTCAGCAGGTCGATACCGGGCTGGTGGTAGACGCAGGTGTCAAAGAAGATGTTGTTGAGCAGGTGCTCTTCCAGCAGCGGTTTCTTGAGCTCTTGTGCCAACCCACGGAAGCGACCCCAGTGGTAGGGCACCGCGCCGCCGCCGTGCGGAATCAGGAAGCGCAGGGTGGGGAAGTCCTTGAACAAATCGCTGGTCAGGCACTGCATGAACGCGGTGGTGTCGGCGTTCAGGTAATGCGCGCCGGTGGTGTGGAAGCAGGCGTTGCAACTGGTGCTCACGTGGATCATGGCGGGGATGTCGTACTCCACCATCTTCTCGTAAATGGGATACCAGTGTTTGTCGCTCAAGGGGGGCGAAGTCCAGTGGCCGCCGCTCGGGTCCGGGTTCAGGTTGATGCCGACATTGCCGTATTCCTTGACGCATTTTTCGAGCTCGGGAATGCAGGTCTTGGGATCGACACCGGGGCTTTGCGGCAGCATCGCCACCGGTACAAAGTTGTCGGGAAAGAGTTGGCTCACGCGGTAGCACAGCTCATTGCAAATGGCCGCCCAGGTGCTCGACACATTGAAGTCACCAATGTGGTGGGCCATGAAGCTGGCACGCGGGCTGAACAAGGTGATGTCGCTGCCGCGTTCTTTCATCAGGCGCAACTGGTTCAGCTCAATGGATTCGCGCAGCTCGTCGTCGCTGATCTTCAGGTCGGAGGCCTTGGGCATCACCGATGCGACTTTGATGCCGGTGATCTGCGCATTGCGCCACGTCTCCAACGCCTTGGGCGCCGTGGTGTAGTGGCCGTGGCAGTCGATGATGAGCGGTTTCTTCATGGGTTCCCTCACTATGTATTTGTTGGTGTGAATCAGTTGGCGGCGGGCTCCATGCCCTGCTTGCGTTTGGCGGTCGCGGCTGCATCCGATACAAGGAATTGCAGCACCGCTTGGGCCTCTGCCGGGTGGGTCGAAGCCTGGCTAACAGCGGCTGAAAACGTGGTGGTGATCTGGATCGCATCGGGCAGATTGCCCAGCAATGTGATGCCTTCCAGGTTGATGAGTTCACTCAGTTGCTGAAAGCCCAACTCCACCTCGCCACGCGCCACCAACGTGCCAACCGGCACACCGGCCGGCGCTTGCACGATGCGGCCTTGCAATTGCCCGGTAATGCCCCAGGCGTCAAACTGTTTGGCCAGCGCCACGCCGCTGGGGCCGGTGGAGTAGCTGATGTTCCTGGCGGCCAGGATCGCTGCGCGCACGGCTTCGGCGCTTCCCACATCGGGCTTGGGTGCGCCGGCACGAACGGCCATGGCCACGCCGCTGTCTGCCAGATTGGTTTTGCTCTGCGCGTTCAAATGGCCTGCGGCAATGAGCTTGTCGATGGCGTCGCTGGCCAGAAAAACCAGGTCAAACGCCTCGCCCGCCTGCACCCGCTTGGCGGCATCCACGCCCCCCACCGATTCCAGTTGCACCGTACATCCACCGTAGGCGGCGTGCTGCGCAAGTAACTCGGTCAGCAACTGGCGCGTGGCCATGGACGAAATGGCTTTCAGTACGAACGGAGCAGGCGTAGAAGGGGCTTGGGACATGGCGAAATTCTAGGGACTCGAGCCCTATTCAGGGTGCAAGTGCTTCACTAGCTGATATAAACAAATGGCATAGCTTTAGCGCTGTTATATCGGACAAAACCATGGACCTGAAACAGATTGAATCCTTTGTTCGCGTGGCCGAATTGGGCAGCTTTACCCGTGCGGCCGCAGCCTTGGGCATTCCGCAACCGCTGTTGAGCCGCCATGTGCGCCAGCTCGAAGTGGAGCTGCGCCAGACCTTTTTGTTGCGCAATGGCCGGGGCGTGACGCTTACCGAACCGGGGTTGGTGTTGCTGGAGCACGGCCGCGGCATCCTGCACCAGGTGGCGCTGGCGCGCGAAGATCTGGAAGCCGCGCGCGGCGCCTTGGGCGGCCATGTGTCCATCGGACTGCCGCCCAGCCTGTCCAAGCTCATCACCGTCCCGCTGACGCTGGAATTCCGCAAGCGCTTTCCCAATGCGCATCTGACGCTCACCGAAGGCTTTTCGGTGGTCATGCACGAAGGCCTGCGCTCCGGCCGGCTGGACATGGCGGTGCTTTACAACACGGCGCACTCGCCCGAGATTGAAACCAAGGTGCTGCACCGTGAAACGCTGGTACTTATTGCGTCCGAGTCCAGCGTCAAGCGCGTGTCCGGCCTCAAGCTGAACGCGCGTATGCCCTTATCGGCGCTGGCGAACCTGCCGCTGATCCTGCCCAGCCGCCCCAATGCGTTCCGCATCCTGATTGACACCGAACTGGACCACCTGGGCTTCAAACCCCAGATCGTGCTGGAAGTGGACGGTCTGAACGCCATTCTGGAACTGGTGGGCGAGGGTCTCGGCTTTGCCGTGCTGCCGCCCTACACGCTCGCAAACTTCTCTATGCCGCACCAGTTCACCACCCACAAGCTGCACAGCCCTCAACTGGTGTGCGAACTGATGCTCGTCACCTCCGCCCGCCGCCCCACCACCGAAACCCAAAAGGGTGTTCAGGCACTGGTGGCGGATGTGGTGAAGTCGGCGATTGAGAAAGTGTCGTGATCCAGGTACCGTTCGAAATCTGCAAGGCCGTGCCAGCCGATGCAGAGGCCATCAGCCAACTCATCTCCGGCCTGTCCCGGTACTTCACTTTGCACCCGGAAGGGCTCGGAGCCGAGGCGTTTCTGCGAACTATTGAACCGGCCGCCATTCGCCAATGGATCGAAGCGCCCAATATGGCGTATTTCAAAGCGGTGCAAAACGGGCGGCTGGCGGGGGTGGTGGCCATGCGGGACCTGGCGCACCTGTACCACCTGTTTGTAGCGCCCGCGTTTCAAGGTGCCGGCCTGGCGCGCTTACTCTGGGAGCATGCCAGTCGCCATGCCAAAAGCAACGGAAACCCAGGGTCCTTTACCGTGAACTCCACGCCGCACGCGGTGCCGGTGTATGAACGTTTTGGGTTCACAGCGACGGGCCCGCGCGTCGAAATGAACGGTATTGCCTTTGTGCCGATGCGCCTCGACACGCATCTGCCGCATTGCCCAAATATTGGACGTACAACCGTCGGGTAGCTAGCATTGGCAGTCACCCACAAGGAGCGTGCCATGGATACTGCCCGTATTTTTCAATCCGGCCGCAGCCAGGCGGTTCGGTTGCCTGATCATTACCGATTTGCTGGCACAGAAGTGGTGGTCAAACACTTTGGAAATGGCGTCTTATTGCTGCCGGTAGACGACCCTTGGCAAACACTTGCAGCAGGCTTGGACGCCTTTGAGCCGGGATTTGCGCTTATCCGCGAACAGCCTGAATATCAGGAGCGCGAAGTGATCCATCCATGACCTCGCTGGTCACCAACAACACCCGCGAATTTTCCAAGGTGCCAGGTTTGCAACTCGACAACTGGGTCGCAGACCTGTGACGCACGTTCCGGGTGTAGGTTAGCGCGCCACGCCCAGCAACCGGTCCAACACCTCCGGCTGCGCCAGCAGGTTTTCTGCCGTGTCGGTGTGCACCACGGTGCCTCGGTCGAGCACGGCGGCGGTGTCCGAGATGGCCAGAATCGCCTGCGGGTGTTGTTCCACGATGATGGCGGCCAGGCCTTCGCTTTGGGTGATGCGGCGAATCGCCCGCAGCAACTCCTGCACGATGATGGGCGCCAGGCCTTCGAGCGGCTCATCGAGCAACAGGATGCTGGGGTTGAGTACCAATGCGCGGCCCACGGCCAGCATTTGTTGCTCGCCGCCGCTGAGCTGGGTGCCCAGGTTGTACTTGCGCTCGGCCAGGCGCGGGAACATTTCATAGACGCGCGCGGGCGTCCACTGCGGGCTCTTGCTGCCGCTGCGCGAGGGGCGTGCCACCGCCGTCAGGTTCTCATCCACTGTCAGCGATTTGAAGATATTGCGCTCTTGCGGCACCCAGCCAATGCCAGCGGCTGCGCGCTCGTGTGAGGGCAGCTTGTGCAGCGTGGTGCCACCCAGCGTGATGCTGCCGCCATGCTGGCGCGTGGCGCCGGCCAGGGTGTTGATCAGCGTGGTTTTGCCGGTGCCGTTGCGGCCCAGCAGCGCCAGCGTCTGCCCTTCGCCCAGACTCAGGTTGATGCCGTTGAGCACCACCGCCTCGCCGTAACCGGCACTTAAGGCTTCTACGCGCAGCAACTCAGCCATGCTGGGCTCCTTCGCCGTGGCCCAGGTACACCTCTTTGACCTGCGGGTCGTTGGCGATTTCGTCCGGGCTGCCTTCGGTCAGCACGGTGCCGTTCACCAGTACCGTCATGCGGTTGGCAAAACTGAAGACCAGGTCCATGTCGTGTTCGATCAAAAGAATGGAAACGTCGGCCGGCAGCGCGGCCACGGTTTGCAGCAACTCTTCGCGCTCGCCCGCCGGCACACCGGCCACCGGTTCGTCCAGAAGCAGCACGCGCGGCTCGCAGGCCAGCGCAATGGCAATTTCCAGCAAACGCCGCTTGCCGTAGGCCATGACATTGGTGGTCTGGTGCGCCACGCTGGTCAGGTGGAATTGCTCGAGCAGGGCTTCGCAACGCTCTGTCACCGCCTTGTTGGACCCCAGCGCCTGCCACCATTTGCCGCCCAGCCCGTGCTGTTGCGACACGGTAAGCGCCAGCGTTTCCATGGGCGTCATGGTGTCAAACAACTGGTTGATCTGGAAGGTGCGCACCATGCCGCGCCGCACCCGCTCGTGCGGAGGCAAAGCGCTGATGTCCTGGCCTTCCAGAACAATGCTGCCGCTGGTGGGGGGCAACACGCCGGTCAGCAGGTTGATGAGCGTGGTCTTTCCGGCGCCATTGGGGCCGATCAGCGCATGGCGCGCGCCCTTGCGCAGGTTGAGCGTGACGTTGTTGGTGGCGGTGATGCCACCAAACTGTTTCACCAGGTTTTGTGCGCTGAGCACGATGGTCTCGGTGGCGCTCATGCTTTGCCTCCGCGTCCGAACCATGTCCAGGGCTTGAGCAGGCGTTCACGTCCCACCAGCACCAGCACCACCAGGAACAGACCGATCCAGAAGGTCCAGTACTGCGGCGTAATCGACGAGATAAAGTTTTGCAGCAGCGTGAACACCAGCGCCCCGGCCACACCGCCATACAACCAGCCGGTACCGCCCACCACCAGCACCAGCATGACGTCGGCCGAGCGGCGCATTTCAAACACGTCGAGCGAGGCAAAGCCACTGGTCTGCGCCAGCAGCGCGCCCGCCGCACCGGCGATGCCGGCAGCCACGGTGTAAATCACGGCAATGCGCTGCGTCACCGGAATGCCAATCGCCATGGCCCGCAGGCGGTTGTCGCGAATCGCCTTGAGCGTGGCGCCAAAGGGCGACTGCACCAGGCGGCGCGCCAGCACAAACAGCACCAGCAGGGTGGTGAGCGAATACCAGGCGGCGGTCTGGCCGTACAGGTCAAACTCAAACCGACCCAGCACCGGGCCCATCACCACGCCCTGCAGGCCATCGGCACCGCCGGTCAGCCAGTCGAGTTTGTTGGCAAGTTCGGCCAATATGAGCGCCACGCCCAGCGTCACCATCAGGCGCGTGAGGTCGCTGCCACGCATGATGGACAGGCTGCACACCGCGCCCAGCGCCGTGGCGGCGGCCATGCCCGCTGCCAGACCCAGCAACGGGTCGGGGTTGACGTGCTTGGCCAACAGCGCAGCCACATAGGCACCCATGCCAAAGAAGGCGGCGTGACCCAGCGAGACGATGCCGGTAAAGCCCAGAATCAAATCCAGCGACACGGCAAACAAGGCCACGATGGCAATTTCATTGATGATCAGAGCACGCTCGGGCAGCACCAGCGGCGACGCCAGCAGCAGCGCCCACAGTGCGTACTCCCACCAGGCCCAGCGACGGGGGACTTTCATGCCTTACCCCCTTGCCGCACAAACAGACCCTGCGGACGCCAGATAAGGATGGCAATCATCAGGCTGTACACGATGAAGGCCCCCAGCTTGGGGATGTAGTACTTGCCGGCCACATCGGCCACGCCCAGCAACAGCGCTGCCAGCAGCGGGCCGGTGATGCTGGAGGTGCCGCCCACGGCCACCACGATCAAAAAGTAAATCATGAACTTCAGCGGAAAGCTGGGGTCCAGTCCCAACACCTCGGCACCCAGCGCACCGCCCAGACCGGCCAGGCCCGAGCCCACCGCAAAGGTGGTCAGAAACACCACATTCACATTGATGCCCAATCCAGCCGCTACGCGCTGGTCATCTACGGAGGCACGCAGGCGGCTGCCAAAGCGGGTCTTGGCCAGGATGTATTGCAGTGCCACCGTGAGCGCGGCGCATACCGCCACGATAAACAGCCGGTAGTGGCCCATGCCCAGCATCCAGGCACCTTCACCGAGCTCGGTGCGGCCCTTGAGCCATTCGGGCAACTGGATGATTTGCTGCGTGGAGCCAATGAAATAGTCGGCACTGGCCACGGCCATAAACGTCAGGCCGATCGAGAACAGCACCTGGTCGAGGTGCGGTTTTTTGTACAGCGGCCGGTACAGCGTGCGTTCCAGCACGGCGCCCAGCAGCGCCGCACCGATAAAAGCCATCGGCAGGCATAGCAAAAAGGGCACACCGGCGCGCTGCATCAGCAGCACGGTGATGTAGCCACCCACCATGGCAAAGGCGCCGTGCGCGAGGTTGATGAAGTTCATCAATCCCATGGTCACGGCCAAGCCCACGGCCAGAATGAACAACAGCATGCCGTAGGCAATGCCGTCGAATAGCAGTGTCAGCAAACTAAACCCCCACGCTCATTCACGATGTGTAATTCGCTGCCCCCCGAGGGGGCGCGTTTCGCCTTGGGGCGGCCCGGCGGCAAAACCGTGCCCCTCGCGCTGGACAGCGCTTGCATGCTTAGCGCGCTTTGCCGGGGTCTTTCACGTCCTTGATGACGTCAAATTCCACGTTGTAAAGCTGGCCTTCCTTGCGTTCCACCTTGCGCAGGTAGATGTTTTGCACCACGTCGCGGGTTTGCGCGTCGATGAACATCGGGCCGCGCGGGCTTTCAAAGATCTGGCCCTTCATGGCGGCCAGCAACGCATCGCCGCCGCCATTGCCCTTGGTGGCTTTCAGCGCTTCGTAAATCACGCGCATGCCGTCATAGCCGCCCACGGCCATGAAGTTGGGGCGCAGGCCCTTGTTGGCCTTCTGGAAAGCGTCCACAAACTTCTTGTTGGCAGCCGACGGGTGGTAGGTGGAGTAGTGGTGCGAGGTGACCACGCCAATGGCGCCGTCGCCCATGTCGTTCAACTGGTCGTCATCGGTAATGTCGCCGGTGCCGATGAGCTTGATGCCGGCCTTGTCCATGCCGCGCTCCAGGAACTGCTTCATCACCGCAGCGCCCGCGCCGGAGGGCACAAACACAAACAGCGCATCGGGCTTGATGTCACGCACCTTTTGCAGGAAGGGCGCAAAGTCCGGGCCGCGCAGCGGCACGCGCAAGGATTCGAGCACCTGGCCGCCGTTGAAGGTCAGGCGTTCCTTGAAGAACTTTTCCGCGTCAATGCCGGGACCGTAGTCGCTGACCAGCGTCACCACTTTCTTGATGCCATTCTTGGGGGCCCAGTCGGCCAGCGCCACCGAGGCCTGCGGCAGGGTGAAGCTGGTGCGCACAATGTAGGGCGAGGCTTCGGTAATGCTGGAGGTGGCAGCAGCCATCACCACCTGGGGCGTTTTGGACTGGGTGGAGATAGGTGCCACGGCCAGGGCCGATGGCGTGATGCCAAAACCGGCCAGCACGTTCACCTTGTCATTCACCACCAACTCTTGCGCCACGCGCTTGGTCACGTCGGGCACGCTGGTGTCGTCCTTGACGATCAGCTCAATCTTCTTGCCGGCAACGGTGTCACCGTTTTGCGCCATGTAGAGGCGGGCCGCGGCTTCAATCTGGCGGCCGGTGGTGGCCTGCTGGCCGGTCATGGGCAGGATCAGGCCAATTTTGAAGGTGTTGCCATCCGCCCAGGCCGAACCCGTGGCCAGGCTTGCAACCGCCAACGAAACGGCGCTGAGGAAATTTCTTTTGTTCATGGTGTGTCTCCGGTGAAAGAATTGGATGGCATGGTGTTCGCAAAGCGGACTGTGCGCAAGTGCGATTTCATACTGTTAGTTATAACGGTATTAGATAGCTGGTAGCCCACAGGTCCGGTGTATTTTGCGCTCGATTGGCTTAGCATGGCGGCTCTTAGGAGACAAAACCATGCGTACCCAAGTCGCCATCATTGGCGCTGGCCCATCGGGCCTTTTGCTGGGACAGTTACTGCACAAAGCCGGCATTGACGCCGTTATTCTGGAGCGTCAGACCGGCGACTATGTGCTGGGCCGCATTCGCGCCGGCATTCTGGAGCAGGTCACCATCGACCTGCTGGACGAAGCCGGTGTGGGGCAGCGCATGCACCAGGAAGGCATTCCGCACCACGGCTTTGACATGTTGTTTGGCGGTGCGCGCCACCGGATTGACATGACATCGCTCACCGGCGGCAAGCAGGTGATGGTGTACGGCCAGACCGAACTCACCCGCGACCTGATGGACGCGCGCCAAGCGGCCGGATTGCCCACCGTGTACGAGGCCGGCAACGTCACCGTGCACGACTTCGATTCCGACAAGCCCCGTGTGCGCTACGAGAAGGACGGCCAGACGCACGAGATTGCATGTGACTTCATTGCCGGCTGCGATGGCTTTCACGGTGTGTGCCGGGCCAGCGTGCCGCGCGGTGCCATTCAGGAATTTGAGAAGGTCTACCCGTTTGGATGGCTGGGCCTGTTGTCAGACACGCCGCCGGTGCATGAAGAACTGATTTACGCCAACAGTTCGCGCGGTTTTTCCTTGTGCTCCATGCGCAGCGCTACGCGCAGCCGCTATTACCTGCAGGTGCCCTTAAGCGATCGGGTGGAAGACTGGTCGGATGAAGCCTTCTGGCAGGAACTGCGCTTGCGGCTGGACCCGGTGGCCCGCGAGAAGCTGGTGACCGGCCCGTCGATTGAAAAAAGCATCGCGCCGCTGCGCAGTTTTGTGGCCGAGCCGATGCGTTTTGGCCGCATGTTCCTGGCCGGTGACGCCGCGCATATCGTGCCGCCAACCGGTGCCAAGGGGCTGAATCTGGCGGCCACCGATGTGAAATACCTCAGCAGCGCCCTGATCGAGTTCTACCGGGAGCGCAGTGAGGCGGGCGTCCACCATTACTCCGACCGCTGCCTGCGTCGCATCTGGAAGGGCGAGCGTTTTTCCTGGTGGTTTACCAACCTGATGCACCGTTTTCCGAACGACGGCGCCATCGGCCAAAAACTGCAGGAAGCCGAACTGGAATATTTGGTGGGCTCCCAAGCCGCCTCCACCGTGATGGCTGAAAATTATGTGGGCCTGCCCTTGTAGGCCCCATCACGCGAACCACGCCCTAGAAAAACATAAACCGGAGACAACATGAAACATAGCAGTCTGCAAATCATTCGTGAAGAACATTCCTCGTTGGCGGCCATGCTGCAGTCCTTGCGCTTGATGCTGGAGCGCGGACCGGCGAAGGACGAACGCCAGTTTTTTGATGTGCTACGCGCCATGCTGTTTTACATCGATGAGTTTCCTGAAAAGCTGCACCACACCAAGGAGTCGGCGCTGCTGTTTCCCAAGGTGCTGAAGGCTGCCCCCGAGGTGGCGAGTCACCTGGACCGCCTGGAGCAGGACCATGCCCACAGCGAAGCCGGTGTGCGCGAATTGCAGCACCTGCTGATGGCCTGGGAAATGCTGGGCGACAGCCGCCGCGAAGCGTTTGAAACCAAGTGCACCCGCTACCTGGACGCCTACATGGACCACATGCGCCTGGAAGAGTCGGTCATCCTGCCGGAAGCCATCAAGCACCTGAGCGCCGAAGATTGGGTCGAACTGGACGCCGCGTTTGAACAGAACACCGACCCGTTGAATGGCCGCTATGCGCGTGACCCGGTGTATGACCGCCTGTATTCCCGCATCGTCAGCACCGCGCCGGCACCGATCGGGCTGGGGCAGGCCTAGGCCGTTGTTCAGTGCAGCAGACGGCTGCGCTCGTACTTCTGCACTTCTTCCAGCGGGTAACGCAGGGCACCATCGGCCTTGACGTAGCGCGGGCCTAAGCCCACCGCGCTGGACAGACCAATCGCCGATACCGAGCGGCCCCAACGCTGGGCCAGTTCCTGTTGCGAAAGCATGCGGGGGGTGCGTGTTTCCATGGTGGGGTGTGCGTTGCAGAAAGACATGGGGGCATTGTGGTTTGGCAGGCGGTTTTCAATCGTTTGAAAAGGCCGGTTTCGGCCGCTTTCATCCGGCCCCGGACTGCCCTCACAATGGCAATCCATTTGGCGTAGAGGAAACCATCCATGCCCAGCAAAACCTTTACCAGCGGTCGCATCCGGCAAGCCGACTGGGACCCTGCCACCGGTCAGCTCGATCTGCGCTGGGACAACCAGTCCACCCTGGCCTACAAAGCGGTGCCGCAAGAGGTGTTTAGGCGTCTGTGCAATGCGCCGAATCCGGCGGCTTATTGGGAAGATCGCATTGCCGAGGAATACCCCAAGGCCGTGCCCAAGCCGAGCGCCAAGGCGCCTGACGCCGCGCGTGCATTTCAGGACCTATTTGGCGGCGGTGACGCGTGAGTCGGCCCCTCGCCGGAGGCGGCCTGCATCAGCCCATCAAGGGTGCCGGAAACCACAGCGTGACCGTGGTGCCGCGCTCGGGAGCGCTGTCGACCGTGACGCTGCCGGCATGCAACTCCACAATCTCCTTCACGATGCTCATGCCCAGGCCCGTGCCCGGAATCTTGCCGGAAGTGTCGGCGCGGTAGAAGCGCTCAAAAATTCGGCTCACTTGGTACTGCGTCATGCCGATGCCGTTATCGGTTACCCGCAGTCCGATGCGCGGGTTGCCAGCGGCGTCAGGGGATTCGACACATTCCAGCGTCACCGGCCCGCCCCGGGGCGAATACTTGAACGCGTTGGACAGCACGTTGACCAGCGCCTGCGAGGCCTTCTGGCGGTCGGCAACGATGGAGCGGTTGTCTTTGGGGAGCGAGGTCAGAACGCCTTGCCGGTCGGGTGGCAGCTTGAAGCCTTCCAGTGCGTCCTGCACCAGCGTGCGAATCGGCAACTGCACAAACTCAAAATCCTTGCCGCGACGCTCCTCAATGCGGGCCAGGTCAAGCAGTTCGTTCAGGATGTCGGCCATCAGCTTGGATTGCCGGTGGATGATGCCGAGTAGTTCCCGGCTTTCTGCATCGTCCAGTGGCTGCGTCATCAGCAACTCTGCAAAGCCGTACACGCTGGCCATGGGCGTACGCAATTCATGGGCTGCGGTGGACAGGAATTCGCTCTTCAGGTGGTCGACCTCGGTTTCGGCGGTGATATCGCGGAAATACACAATGCGCCCGACGCCGGGTGAGTCGCTCTGAATGGCAACCATCTGAATCACGGTGTTGCGCGGAATCTTGAGCTGCAGCAGGGAAGACTGGATGCCTTCGCCAAAAGTCCGGAAGGTGGTGACCGTTGCCGGTGCCAGGCCACTTAGTTGTGACCGCAGTTTTAGCTCGGCCTGGAGCACGGCTTCGGTGCTCCCCAGAATGTCTTTCGCAACAATGCCGGTCATGGTCTGAAAGGCCGGATTGACGAAGCGGATGATGCCGCCGTGGTCAATCGCCACAAAGCCGTCGGGGCTCAGCGTAAACAGGGCATCGAGTTGCGCGTTGCGGTCTTCCAGCGCCTGCCCCCGTGCTTCCAGTTCGCTGGTCTGGCGTTTCACGGTGCGTTCCACCACCGAGGTCCGGCCGGTGGTGCCCAGTAGCAGCACCTGAAATAGCGCAGCCAGTACCAGCCCGCTGCTGCCCACCAACAGGGCCAGCCAGTGGCGTTGATGCTGCAAATAGGCCGCCGTGGGGTAGACGCTGAGGGTCCATACGCGGTCGGCGACCGCAATCTTGCCTTGCCATGCCGCCGGCTGATTGGGCCCTGCCGGGTCGCCTAGCTGGTACAGCAATGCGCGATCGGGTGCGGCCTGCTGGTCTTCCAGGCGCAGACTCAGGCCGCTGACCGACAGGTCGCGGGTGGCAATCGCCATCATTTCATCCACCTTGATCACGCCCACAGCAAAGGCTAACAATTGCGCCGGATTGCGGTCGTCGGGAGCGGTGCTTTCCATGCGGAAGGCCGGATGCAACACCAGCACGCCGGGACGCTTGATGTTTTCCTGGACGAGCTGAATCGGTGCGGTGATGGCCGGGGCGCTGCTGGCGCGCGCGCGGGCGATGGCGTCCGAGCGGATCGGGTCGGAGTTGATGTCAAAGCCGACCGCGGCGGCATTGCCCCGTAGCGGTGCAATCAGGCCGACGGTGACATAGTCTTCGCGCTCCAGCGCGCGAATCAGACGGCGCTCGGCGTCCCGTTCGCGAATTTCAAAGTCGGGAGTGAACTGGCGCATGCCGCGTTCAAAGGCGCTGCGCTGCTCGCGCGTGACATAGGGGTTCACGCTGAGGGCAAAAATGTCCGGATTGTCTTTCAGCGTGATGCGGGTGAAATACTCAAACCGCGCATAGGTCATCTGCGGTGTCACCTCGACCAGACGCCGCAACGAGGCCAACGCTTCCTGGTGGGCCACAAAGCGCTGCCGCAGCAATTGGGCGACGTTTTCACCATGCTTTTCCACGCGCAATTGCTCTTGCGATTGCTCCCAGCGCGTGACCGTGTAAAACGCGCCGGCCACCAGCGCCAGCACCACCGACATGGGCAGCACCTGGGCCAGCAGGCGGTTGCGCCACAGGGAATCGTCCCGGAACTTCAAGGCCAGGCTCAAGGGCAACATGATCAGTACGCCCAACACATCGCCCAGCCACCAGTTCAACAGCGCGTAGGGTGCGTCGCTCAGACTGACCAGGCCGGTAGAGAGGAGCGTAAAGATGCCGAAGCTGGCGGACACGCCGCAGGCCAGCGGGCCAGCCAGAATCAGACACCACACGGTCTCGCGCTCGGCTTCCATGCGCCGCCAGCAGTCGCCCGCGTAGCGTGTGATGAGCCAGGCTGCCAGCAGGGCCTGGAGGGTTGCACCCGTCGCAATACCAGCCGCCGCCATGGTGCTGCGCATGCCCCAGTGCCCCTGCAGCAGGGACAGTCCGGCGTTCATCACGAACGAGCCGACCCAGATGGCAGGCCACGCGCCGCGCCGGGTCCACAACATGGCGGCCACGGCAAAACCGGCGGCCGGAAAAATCGGGCTCGCATAACCCGGCGCACTGGCAAAGCTAATGCCAATGGCGCCCAAGGTGCAATAAATCAGGGCAGTGAACGCCAGTGACCCAAGGTCTGCTTTGGGCAAGGGCGCGCTGTCGGGTTGGCTTTCTGTCGGGATCATGTCGCGGGTGGGCCGATGGCGCTTATGGCGAATTCCGCCTTTTCAGCCAGATCCTCTTCAGAGTCTGCGAAGTGCAGGGAAATATGGTGGAACTCGGACTTGAGCGCCAGCAGGGCGTCAATCAGTTCGGGGGCGAAAAAAGTACCGCGGCCATCGACCATGATTTCCAGCGCCTTGGCCTGGGACATGGCGGGTTTGTACACGCGGGCGCTGGTGAGCGCGTCATACACATCGGCAATGGCCATGAGCCGGGCTGAAATCGGGATCTGGTTGCCGCGCAGGCCTTGCGGGTAGCCGCTGCCATCCCATTTTTCGTGGTGGCAGAAGGTGATTTCCTTGGCAATTCCAAAGAAGTCGGCGGTGCCGCCGGCTTGTTCGGCGGCGCTGCCGGCCAGTCGCTGCGCATTTTGCAGAGCATCCCGCCCCAGAGTGGGGTGCCGCTTCATCAGGTCGTACTCGTCTGCGGTATAGCGGCCGGGTTTGAGCAGGATGCGGTCGGGAATGCCGACCTTGCCAATGTCATGCAGCGGGGCGCACCGGTACAGCACGTCAATCATGGCGTCGCTCAGGAAGTCGGCGTAGCCATCGCGCGATTGCATGTACTGGGCCAGCAGCCGCACATAGTTCTGGGTCCGGCGCAGATGGTTGCCGGTGTCGGTGTCACGCGTTTCGGCCAGCGACGCCATGGCCAGAATGGTCACGTCCTGCATGGCGGTGAGCTGGCGCGAGCGTTTGGCCACCTCATATTCCAGGTACTCGTTGCTGACGCGCACGGCGCGGCTGGAGGCCGCGTCGGACAAATGGGCACGCACCCGCGACAGCAGAATACCGGGGCGGATCGGGCGGGTGATGTAGTCCACCGCGCCCAGTTGCAGGCCGAGCTCTTCGTTCTGCGCATCGGTCTGGCTGGTCAAGAAAATCACCGGAATGTGCTGTGTTTGCGGGTCGGTCTTGAGCATGGCGCAGACTTCATAGCCGTCAATCCCCGGCATCATGATGTCCAGCAAAATCAGATCGGGCCGTTCGCGCTGGGCCAGATCGATCGCGCGTTCGCCGTCCTTGGCCACCTTCACCTGGTACTGGTCACGCAGCAGGCCGGCCACCAGCGACAGATTGGTCACTTCGTCGTCCACCACCAGGATGGTGCTTTTGACTGGAGGAAAAATGTCCATGGTGTTTGAGCCCGGTTACAGGGTCATTCGGCTGGTCAGCGCGCGCAGGCTGATCAGGGCCTCTTCGTATTCAAACAGTGCGATCTGGCGCTGCATGGCGCCAAAACCATCGCCCAAGGCGGCACGCAACGCACCGGCATGCTCGGCGCACAGCAGTTCGGCGTGGGAGTCGCTGGCTAAGAGCAGCGCCTGCAACTGGATGCACACCGATTGCAGTTCCTGCGCAGACAGTTCTTTCTGCGGGGCGATCGTCTGGGGCTGTGCGTGGGGTTCCAGCGCGGTGTGAATGTGCTGCGCCAGGGTGCGGGTTACGCTTTCCAGTGCATTCAGTTGCGGTTCAAATTCGGCCCAGGGGGTGTGGTGCTTTAGGGCTCTTTCCGCATCGGCGCACAGGGTGGCGCAGGCATGCGCCCCCAGATTCAAGCAGACGCCTTTGAGCGTGTGCGCGGCTCGATGGGCGCTGCCGAAGTCCTGCGCCTGCAGCGCCGTGCGAATCTGGTCGGGTGTGCGCACCAGCGCCGCATGGAATTTTTCCAACAGGGAGCAATACAGCCGGAAGTTGTTCTGGCAGTGAATCAGCCCGGTGACCGTGTCGATGCCTTCAATCAACAGGGCCGGCGCGTTCGGTGCGCCCGCGCGGTGCGGCGTATCGTGGCGAACCACCGGTGCCGGCAGGGCCACTTTGCCGCCAAAGCGCTGCAGGCTTTCCACCAGGGCTGCGGGGTCGATCGGCTTGGCAAGGTGGTGGTTCATGCCTTCGTCCAGGCAGCGGCGCACCTCGTCTTCCATGGCATGCGCGGTCATGGCAATGATGGGCAGCTTGTCAAACCGGGGCTGGCGGCGCAACGCCTGCGTGGCCTGGTGGCCGTCCAGCACTGGCATTTGCAGGTCCATAAAGACCATCGACCAGGGCAACGGATCGGCGTGGGCCTGCAGCAGGTCGAGCGCCTCCTGCCCATGGTGCGCCACCGTTACCTGCACCGCCATCGCCTCCAGCAATTCGCAGGCAATCTGTTGGTTGATCTCGTTGTCTTCGACCAGAAGCACCTGCATGCCAGGGAAGCGCACCGAGGGCAGTACCCCGACCGGCGCGCGTTCTGTGGAGAGGTCGGGATGAATGATTTCGGCCAGCATGTCCCACAGGCGCGACTGGCTAACCGGCTTGTCAATAAAGGCGCGCGCGCCGGCCCGGGTGCCGGCCTCGCGGACTTCGTCGGCGCCAAACGCCGTCACGATCACCACTGCAGGACGGTGCAGCAGCGGCACCTCTTGCATGATGGCGCGGGTGGCGCTGACCCCGTTGAGTTCGGGCATTTTCCAGTCCATCAGCACCACGTCATACGGGTCGCCTGCGTCTTGCTGCTGGACCGCGATCAGCCCGGCTTGGCCATCCTCAGCCAGGTCCACGCGCATGCCCAGTGCGTCGAGTTGCTCGCCCAGAATCTGGCGCGCATTGTCGTTGTCGTCGACCACCAGTACCCGCATGCCCTGCGCCAGTGTGGACGAGACGCCCGCAGGTCGCCGTTCTTCCGACTGCGCCAGTTGCACGCTAAAGCTAAAGGTGCTGCCCACGCCCGGCTCCGATTGCGCGCTAATCGTTCCGTCCATCATCTCCACAAAGCGTTTCGAGATGGCCAGCCCCAGGCCGGTGCCGCCATATTGGCGCGTGGTGGAGGTGTCGGCCTGCGTAAAGGCCGCGAAGAGGCGCGCCAGTTGTTCCGGCGAGATGCCCACGCCGGTGTCGTTGACGGACACTTCGAGGCGGATGCGCGCATTTTCTTCGGCACCCAGGCGCACATCTACCTTGACGTGTCCCGCTGCAGTGAACTTGATGGCATTGCTCATCAGGTTGATGAGCACCTGGCGCAGACGCAGGGCATCGCCCACCAAACCCAGTGGCACGCCCGGTGCAATGCGCACCAGCAGCTCCAGCCCCTTGTCCTGCGCCTTGGGGCTGAGCAGCAGCGACACACTGTCAAGCAAGTCGTCGAGCCAGAACGGGGCCACTTCCAGGCCCATCTTGCCGGCCTCGATCTTGGAGAAGTCCAGGATGTCGTTGATCACGCCCAGCAGCGCGCTGCCTTCGGAGTGAATCTTCTGCAGGTAGTCGCGCTGCTTGGGCGTCAGATCGGTGCGCAGCGCCAGGTGCGACAGGCCAATGACGGCATTCATCGGGGTGCGAATCTCGTGGCTCATGTTGGCCAGAAACTCGCTCTTCGCGCGGGTCGCTTCTTCGGCTTTTTCGCGGGCTGAGGCCAGATCCACCGCCTGTTGCTGGGTTTGCTCCAGCAGCGTGTGGGTGGTTTGGTTGCGTCCCAGAATTTCGAGGTTCAGAGCCACCAGCGGCAGCACTTCCTGAATCAGCGCGGCGTGGCGCGGCCCGCTGGCATGCAAGCTGGCCAGCTCCATGACCGCCAACGTGTGGCCCGAGGTGCCCGGCACGGGAACCATGCGCACCTGGCAGGCGGCGCTATCGATGAGGCCCGACTGCACCCGCAGGTGCTGGGCGTCGAGACCGCGCAAGTCCAATGGCAGGCCATCCTGTGCGCATTGGCCCAGCAGGCCCTCTCCCAGTGAAAAATGGGTGGCGCCAGCGTCTGGCAGGCAAGCGCCCCAAGAGCCGGCACAACGGAATTGCTGCCCCGCCTCGTCGGCCACATAGAGCAGGCCGACCTGCGCACCCACCAGGGGTGTCAGGCGGGCCATCAGGGTGCGGGCGAAAGTTTCGATGTTCTCCTGCGCCTGGAGCGAACGGCCCATTTCCGATACGTTGGATTTCACCCAGCGCAGCAATTCGGCGTCCTGTGCGACGGTCTGCAACACATGCAGGGACCGCGCCATGCTGCCGATTTCATTGGTAAACGTCTGGTGCGGTATGTCCTGTTTCAGGTTGCCCTGCGCCAGTTCTTCGACGCTGCGACGCAGCCGGTCGGTGGGGCCGCGCACCGAAGAGCCAATCATCAAACCAAAGCCAATGCCGCAGGCCGCACCGATCAGCCAGAAGGCAATGGTCCAGCGTTGCACCGTCATTGAGAATTCGGCCGAGTCGAGTGCGGCCTGGTGCGCGGCGGCTTCCTTGTGCGCCACCAGCGCTTCCATCAGCCGGTCGGTGGCCTCGAACACCGCCACATTGTCCGGACTGACCAGAAACGCAGTGGCTTTGGTGGCGTGGAATTCAGGCTCTCGTTCAATCAAGGCTTGCATCTGATCCACATTGGCCAGGTAGCGCTTCAACAGCGCCCGGGTTTGTTGAAGCAGCGCCAGGCCCTCGGACCGGAAGTAGTGCCGTTCGCTGTCTTCCATGGCAGCCTGAAGCTGTGCACGCGAATCCCGCAATTGCTGCTGCGCCGTAAAACGGCTGCTTGCATCCGGCGCCAGCGCCAGTTGCCGCAGATAACGGCCGACCGCCATGAACTGGATATTGGCTTCCTTGATGGCGGAAATACCTTGCAGCTCCATGTTGTACATGCGCTGCACTTCGTCGGCCTGCAGCCGGTTGCTGTAGATCGACTGCAAGCCCACCAGCAGCGCCAGCAGCAGCATGCCCCCCATGGCCAGAGACAGCTTGGTGCTGATCTTCAGGCCTTCGAAGCGGGCAATGATGCGATGGCTCATGCGGTACTACTGACCTGTGCCAGTGCGGGTAGGGTCTCGGCAGTGACCGGGCGACCGGAATAAAAGCCCTGAATGACGCGGCAGCCTTGTGCCTGTAGCACTTTGGCCTGTTCGGCGTTTTCAACGCCTTGCGCGATGACTTCGATGCCCAGGGCCTGCCCGATGGCAATCATGCAGTTGCTGATGGCGCGGGCGTCGGCACTGTGGACCAGTTCCTGCACGCATTCCGCATTGATTTTCAGGCTGCTGATCGACAGTGTGTTCAGCCGCGCGAGGCTGTTGAACGAACTGCCGAAGTCGTCAATGGCAATGCGCACGCCAAGTTGCCGCAGGGCCTGAATGGGGCGCGTGTCATTTTGAATGATCATGCCGGCCTGACCTTCATTGAGTTCGAGTTCCAGCGATGCGGGGGGCAGGTGGTTCTCTGCCAGGCTGGCTTCCACCAGCCGGATGAACTCGGGGTCACGCAACTGGCGCACTGACACGTTAAGTGACAGCGTCAGGTCCAGCAGGCCCGCATCGCGCCAGGCGCGCAGTTGCTGGCAGGCGTGTTCCAGAGCCCAGTTGCCTAGCGGAACGATGGCGCCGCTGCGCTCGGCCAGTGCAATAAAGACGGAAGGCTCCACGTCACCCACCACCGGGTGCTTCCAGCGCATCAACGCTTCGCAGCCGCGCAGCGCCTGTCCGTCATTGCGAACCTGGGGTTGGTAGAGCAGGGTGATCTCGCCCCGTTCCAGCGCCTGCCACAAATCAAACTCCAGGTTGGGCAGGGTCTTGCTGTCCATGCCCGCATCGAAGAAGCAAAACGGAAGGGCGAAACGCTTGGCGGCGTACATGGCGGAGTCGGCATGCTTGAGCAGCGTCTCCATGTCTTCGGCATCTTGCGGGTAGCGCGCACAGCCTATGCTGGCGCCCAGCTTGAGTTGGTGAATGCCGATCGGCATGGAAGGCACCAGCGCGTGCTGCAACAGATTGGCTACCTGCTCGGCCTGATCAGCCCGACGCGGCCCGCTTAGCACGACCACAAATTCGTCCCCGCCCACACGGGCCAGCAGGTCTACCGGCAGCAGGACTTTCCCCATGCGCCGTGCGACTTCCTTGAGCACCAGGTCTCCCACCTCGTGCCCGAGTTCGTCATTGATGGGTTTGAAGCGGTTGAGGTCGATGAACAGCAGCGCCAGCGGGTGCCGTTGCGCATGGCCTGACCCCAGTGTCTGACTCAGGTAGTCCACCAGTTTGCGCCGGTTGGGCAGGCCTGTGAGCGGGTCGGTGTAAGCCAGCGTTTGCAGACGCCGCGTGGCCGGGTCGGTGTAGCTCAAATCGACAGCCGATGCGAGGTAGCCCACTACCTGGCCGTCTTCGTTTTCGACCATCTTGATGGTCTGCCACTCCAGAAAAATCTGGCCACCCTTGCGGCGGTTGAAGACAGTGCCGCTCCAGCTTCCCTTGTCCAGCAATTCCAGCCAGAAGTCCTGGTAGAAGCTGTTTTCGTGGCGCCCGGAAGACAGGATGCGCGGGTTGTTGCCCACCAGCTCCCAATCCTCGTAGCCGCTGATCTGGCAAAACGCCTGATTCACCGCTGCAATGGTGCCAAAAGGGTTGGACAGGAATACGCCATTTTCGGAGGTGGCGCTGTGCACCAGATCCATCAAGAACTGCATGGGGCTGTCGTCGGTGGATTGGCCCTCTTGCAAAAACCAGTGCACTTCAATCCGTCCACCCACCTGCTTGGGCACGGCCAATGCGTCGTAGGTTAATCCGTTGGGCGTCAGCCGCGCCTGAAATGGCAGGCTGCACTGGAGCGCGCTGGCCAGCACGCCCTGCGCGGCAAAGCGGGCGAGCGCGGCCTGCAGTGCGGCATGTCGTTCAACAGGTAACAGTTGTTGCAAGGTCAGCCCGGGAACGCCTTGGCCCAGCAGGGGCTGGCGTTTGTTGCCGTTTTCTCCGGTGCGCAGAATGCGACCCTGCAGATCGGTAATCAGGCACAGGGGGGCAGAGGCGGCCAGGATCGCGGTCAGCAGGTCGTCGCCCTGTACCTCGCGTCCGAGCGACTGCAGGATCATGCCGTGCTGTTGCTGCAGCCGGCTGTGCTGCTGCATCAGCTCATCCAGATCCTGGGCATAGCGGAACAGTTGAGACCGCAGGCTGTCGTTTTCTGAGGGCTGCGGGGATGCGGTGGGTTCCGACATCACAGGTGCTCTCGGATCCAGTTCACGACCTGCAGCGGACTGAAGGGCTTGATGAAATAGGCATCGGCCCCACGACGGTTGGCTTCGTCGCGGTCGGCCTGTTGGCCGCGTGCGGTCACCATGGCCACCAGGATGTCGCGCGTCATCGGGTTGGACTTGATCGCGTCCAGTACTTGCAGCCCATCAATTTCGCCCGGCATCATGACGTCCAGCAAAACCACCACGGGGCGGTATTTGCGGATCGCATACAGCGCGGCCGTTCCGTTGTCGGCCTCGATGATTTCATATTGTTTTCCCAGCGTGATGCTGAGCAAGCGACGAATGTCGGCATGGTCATCAACTATGAGGATGTAGTTCATCATGGCAAGGCTTTCGTAACGGAAATGGTGGAATGGGGTTGGGGGCGCCGGGAATGCGACAGGATGTCCCGGCCTATGGCCTCGAGCCGGTCAAACGGAACCGGCTTGGGGAGAACGTCGACGCCCGTCGGCAGGCCGCCGCGCGCTGCAATGTCCTGGGCGTCCAGGCCCGAGACCACCGCGATGCGGGTGTCCTGCATTTCCCGCGCTTGGCGGAGTATTTTGAGCATGGAAAAACCGTCCAGCTCAGGCATGTGCAGGTCCAGCAGCATCAGGTCGGGCGCCTGACGGCCCACGGCCAGCAAGGCCGAGTAGGCGTTGTCAAACGTCTGCAATTTCACGGGGGTGGACCAGGCCTGCAGCCGCACGGAATACAGGCGCAACAGGTTGACGTCGTCATCGACCGCCACAACCTGCAGCGGCTGGCGCGGCGCGGGTTCGGCTTCGGTTGTCGCCTGCGAGGCATCGGATGCGGCCGCAGCGTTGCGGTACAGCAAGCGGTCTACCGAGGCGCGCTGAATGCGCCGGTGGCCGCCCTCGGTTTTCCAAGCCTCCAGCATGCCGGTTTCGGTCCAGAGCTGCGCCGTAGCCACAGAAACACCCAGCAATCGCGCTGCTTCGGTGGTCGTGCAAAACGACTTCTGAATGGTTGAGCTGGCCATGGATGTATTTGGGGTGCCAATGCAATACCCCAAATGTAATCATTTATTGGCAAATTACAACGATTTTTGTCAATTCAAATCAATTTTCCATGACTTCTGTGAAAAATCTCGCACTTCGAAGGCACGTGCCCCGTGAAAAGGGTCAGGACCTTTCGTACAGCGTGACCACGCAGGCGCCGCCCAGGCCGAGGTTGTGTTGCAGCGCCAGACGCGCGCCGGGGACCTGGCGCAAGCCGGACGTGCCGCGCAACTGCTGGACCAATTCGGTGCATTGGGCCAGGCCGGTGGCGCCCAGCGGGTGGCCCTTGCTGAGCAAACCGCCGGACGGGTTGGTCACCACGCGGCCGCCATAGGTGTTGTGGCCATCGTCCACAAACCGGGCCGCTTCACCGGGCGGGCACAGGCCCAGGGCCTCGTAGCTAATCAGTTCGTTCTGGGCAAAGCAGTCGTGCAGTTCCACCACATCCAGATCGTGTGGGCCCACGCCGGCGTGGGCGTAGACCTGATCGGCAGCCGCGCGGGCCATGCTGGCGCCCACCACTTCGCGCATATCCCGGGCCTCAAAGGTCACCGGGGTGTCGGTGGTCATGGCCTGAGCCCGGATGCGCACGCTGCGGTCCAGGCCATGTTTTTGTGCAAACGCGGCGCTGCAGACCACGGCGGCGGCGGCCCCGCAGGTCGGCGGGCAGGCCATCAGGCGCGTCATTACACCGGGCCACAGCGCGGGCGAGGCCAGCACCTCCTCGGTTGAGACCACCTTGCGGAACAGCGCCATCGGGTTGTGCTCGGCATGCCGGCTGGCCTTGGCGCGGATCTTGGCAAAGGTGGACAGCGGCGTGCCGTACTGCTGCATATGCGCCAGCCCGGCACCGCCAAAGTAGCGCAAGGCCAGCGGCACATCGGCTGCGCCCACCAGTTCCTGCGCGGCGGCGTCAAACGGGGCGAAGGGGCTGGGCCGGTCCTGAAAAACGCTGCCCAGCGCGCCGGGGCTCATTTGCTCAAAGCCGAGCGCGAGGGCGCATTGCACCGCGCCGCTTTCTACGGCCTGGCGCGCCAGAAACAGTGCGGTGGAGCCCGAGGAGCAGTTGTTGTTGACATTAAAGATAGGAATTCCGGTCATGCCTACCGGGTAGAGTGCGTGCTGGCCGCTGGTGGAGTCGCCATAGACATAGCCCACATAGGCTTGCGCAATGTGCCGGTATTCCAGGCCCGCGTCCTGCAAGGCCAGGCGCGTGGCGCGGGCAGCCATGGCCGGATAGGGCTCGCTGGAGCCCGGTTTGGTAAACGGGATCATTCCGACACCGACGACGTAAACGGCATCCTGCATTGCGCTTCTCCTTACGGGTTTTGGGTGATTTGACCTGGATCAGTTGCGATACCTAGGGTTTACCCCTATACTTTCCTCACCCTAATTTATTAAAGGACTGACCATGTCCCCCATTATTGAGTTCATCAAGACTCTTGTTCCCCACATCCCGACCCAACAGGAACTGGATGAGGCGTACCTGAATGCATCCATCGACGCCTGCGACGTGGAGCGCCGCATGTGGGAAATCGACCACCGCGTGGCACCCAGCCAGCCGAATACCGAAGGCCTTGGCGGGGCTTTGCACTAATGGCAGCCCGCTTTGAATGTACCGACAGCGTCCCCAGAACCTTGGGAACGCTGGCACGCCTGAACAGCGATGTGCTGGCCCTGCCGTTTGACATGGCACGCGAGCAGTACGCCAAGTCGGTGCGGGCCGGTCTGGTGGAGCGATCCCTGCTGGCTTCGGCACGTTTTGAGCGGACCCTGCGCGCCTGGGAAACCCTCACTTTGGGAGCCATGGCACGTCGCTGCTGAATCGGCCCACGGCCGGTTTCAGCTCTCCTGCTGGCTGAAGCGCTGGGTATCGTCCCAGTCGAGCCATTCCACCGTGTGAACCTTCAGGTAGCGGTCCACGGCCTTTCCCAGCGTCGGGAAGAAGTGTTCCGGGCCAATCTGTTCCAGTAGCCCGTAGTGCTTCAGGCGGTCTTTGACCGGGCCTTTGACCTGGGCAAAACACAAAGTGATGCCGGTGGCGCGCAACTCCTCAATCAAATCCTGCAGCATGTCGGCGGCGGTGGAATCCACATCGGTGACCGGCTCGGCCGCAGCCACCAGCCACGCCGTAGGTGTGGGCGCGCTGGATACGGCACGCAAAACGCTTTCACGGAACATTTCCGCATTGGCAAAAAACAAAGGCGCATCCCAGCGGAACAGCACCAGCCCCGGAATGCGCCGCGCCTCCGGATGCCGGCTGATGTCGTGGTAGCCCTTGATGCCGTCCACCCGGCCCAGCACGGCGCTATACGGCCGCCAGGCGCGCCATATAAATACCAGCAGGGATATGGCCACCGCAATAAAGATGCCCTGTATCACGCCCAGCAGCGCCACACCCAGAAAGCACACGTTGGAGAGCACAAACTCTTCCCGGCGCAGGTGGTACAGGCGGCGCACGCCCTCGACCTCCAGAATCGTCCAGGCCGCCGAAATCACCACGGCGCCGAGCGCGGCCGTGGGCAGGTGCTGCATCAGGTTGGGCGCAAAAATCAGCAGCAGGGCAATGCACACGGCACCGACCACGCCGGTCATCTGGGTTTGCGCGCCGGCGGCTTCGGCAACCGGCGTGCGCGAGGCGCTGCTGCTGACGGAAAAGCCCTGAAACAACCCGGTGGCCATGTTGGCAATGCCGAGTGCCATGATTTCCTGGTTTTCATTCACGTAGTACTTGCCGCGCGCCGCGTAAATGCGCGAAAGCACGCTCATGTCAGCAATGGACACCAAAGCAATCGCCAGCGCTGCCGGCAACAAGGTTTGCAATTCATCGGCCGTGAGGGCGGGCAGGGTAAATTGCGGCAGGCCCTGTGGCAAGGAACCCACCACGGCCAGATGCGCGGTTTGCGTTGCGTCGAGCAGTGATACGGCCAGCGTGGCACCCACCACCGCGACCAGCACGCCGGGCACACGCGGGAACCAGGCCTTGCAGGCAAAAATCACCAGCAAACAGCCTCCCCCAATGGCCAAGGTCGTGCCGTTAACCTGCCCGGCCTGTACGCCGCGCCCAATGTCGGCGGCGGACTCCAGGAGGCTGCTGCCGTGCACATGAAAGCCCAGCACCTTGGGCAATTGCCCCACCAGCAGGGTCAGGGCAATGCCATTCAGGTAGCCGTAGCGAATCGGCTTGGACAGCAGGTCGGTCACAAAGCCCATGCGCGCAAGCCCGGCCACCATACAAATGGCACCGCCCAGCAAGGCCAGTACCGCCGCCAGACCAGCAGCCCGCGCCGGATCGCCGTGCGCCATGGGCAGCACGCTGGCGGCGATCAACGCAGTCAAGGCGGAGTCGGGGCCGATCACCAGAATGCGGCTAGGCCCGAAAATGGCATAGAGCAACAGGGGAATCACCGTGGCATACAGGCCATAGATCGGGGACAAACCCGTCGCCTCGGCGTAACCCATGCCGACCGGGGCCAGCAGCGCCGTGAGTACCAACCCGGCGCTCAGGTCTTTGGTAAAGGTAGCCGTGTTGTAGTGGCTGATGATGGAGATGCCGGGTATCCAATGGCGCAGGCCACCGCTGCGCGTATGGCGCGTCGGCTGTGGCGGAGCCACGGTCGAAGGGTCGGAACTCATAGTAGTCAGCAGGCCTCCCGTTGAAGGCATAGCATACGACCGACGCGACCGCGTGTCTCGATTTACGCGGGTGGAATCAGCGCTATTGCGTCAACCACTGCACAAAGTCCGCATGCATGGCCTCGCTGACAAAGTGATCAATCGGGTAGCGCCGAGAGACCGGTGTGATGCCCAGCCCGTTCAATAGCGCGTCAGACCGCTCTGCCCAGAACACCGGCAAGCGGCTGTCGAGCGTACCGTGGCCAATAAAGGCGCGCAGGTGCCTGAGCCGCTCGCGGTTGGCAATGTGCGGCTCCAGTTCCGGCAGGATGCGGCCCGACAGCACGGCAAAGCCGCGCATGGCTTCGGGGGTGGACAAGCCCACACTGGCGCTCATGATGCCGCCCTGGCTAAAGCCCGCCATGACGCTGTGTTCGGGGGCAATGCCATGCTGCCGCTGCAGTTGTTGCAGCAGCGTGGTGAGTGCGCCCCGACTGCGCTCGGCAGCGTCGGCGTCAATTTGCGGCCCGGAGGGCGTGAACGCCACCTGAAACCAGGCAAATTGCTGCGGCCCCATCGCCAGCGGGCCGCGCACCAGGGCCACCAGTGTGTCTGGTGCCACGCCATCGGCGAGTTCCAGCAGATTGGCTTCGTGGCTGCCGACGCCGTGCAGCAGTATGAGCAGCTTGCCTGGCTTGGCCGGTGCCGGTTGGCGCAGGCGGTAAATCAGGCCCGAAGCGCTGTCGGTTTGCAGCGGGCCGTGGCTGTATTGCACCGCGTTCATTGGAGCGTGGCTCCCTGGGGCATGCCCCAGACAAAGGAGTCCATCGACAGCATGCCGTGCTCGATGCCGCCGTCCAGGCGTTGCGGCACATCGCCCTCGCACCGGGCACCCATGGCCACCAGCAACGGCAAGAAGTGTTCTTCGGTGGGGTGCGCGCGCACGGCATGCGGTGCCTCGGCCCGGTAGCGCACCACCGGCTGCACCGCATTCGCCAGCACCGCCGTGCCCACCCAGTTGGCAAACTCGCGCACATATTGCGCGCCCTGCGCGCCACCCTGGCGGAATTCGCCCAGGTTGTGGGTCATGCTGCCCGAAGCCAGAATCAGCACGCCCTGCGCCCGCAACGGCGCCAATGCCCGGCCCAGCAACACGCTTTGCTCGGTCGTCAGGTCATAGGGCATGGAGACCTGAAACACCGGCAGATTGCCCTCGGGCAGCAAATGCATCAGTGGCACCCAGGCACCATGGTCGAGCCCCTGGCGTGCATCCACTGCGGTTGCAAAACCGGCATCGCTCAACAACTGCGCCACCTGCGTGGCCAGTTCGGGCGCGCCGTTGACCGGGTACTGCAGGTCATACAAGCGGGACGGAAAACCGCCAAAGTCGTGAATCGTCTCGGGGGCCTGTGCCGTGGACACGCGTACACCCTGCGTTTGCCAGTGCGGCGAAACCACCAGCACGGCCCTTATCGCGTGAAGTTGGGTGCCGAGTGTTCGCAGTTGCGGGCCCAGCAAGCCGGGTTCGATGGCAAACGTGGGGGCACCGTGGGAGACAAAAAGAACCGGAGCAAGCGCTGGAGTGGTCATTAGCAGGGCGTTGTGAAAACAAGATGGGCTGAACTATATTGACTCACAATCAGTAGATAAACATGCAAAAATAAGATTCATTGTTTCGTTTGGAGGGATGGTGGATCGCTTTCTCGAAATGCAGACCTTCAATGCCGTGGTGGAATCCGGCAGCTTTGTGAAGGCAGCCGAGGCGCTGGGAATGTCCAAGGCGGCCGTATCCCGCTATGTGGGCGATATGGAGGCGCGCTTGGGCGTGCGATTGCTGCACCGGACCACGCGCAGCCTGTCGCTGACTGGCGAGGGGCAGGTCTTTTACAGCCGCAGCAAGGAGCTGCTGGAAGACCTGAACCAGGCCGAGGCCGAGGTCACCTCGCGCAGCGAAGTCATCACCGGTACCTTGCGCATCAACGCCCCATTTACCTTTGGCATCCTGCAACTCGCACCGCTATGGGGTGCCTTCAAGGCGGAGAACCCGCAGGTGGCGCTGGACATCACACTGGCCGATCGCCTGGTGGACCTGGTCGAAGAAGGCTACGACGTGGCCATCCGGATTGCCACACTGGAGAGTTCCACGCTGGTTAGCAAGCGTCTGGCCACCACCCGCATGGTGCTGTGCGCCTCACCCCGCTACCTGGCGCAGTGTGGAACGCCCACGCATCCGTCCGAGTTGGCCGGCCACGCGGTGATTTCCTATGTGCACTGGGCGACGCGGGACGAGTGGCGATTTGACGGACCGGAAGGGCCGGTCAGCGTGACTACACGACCGATCCTCAGTACCAATAGCGGCGACACCTGTCGCGCCGCTGCGCTTGCCCACCAGGGCGTGATTCTGCAGCCCGACTTTCTGGTGGGGCGTGACTTGACCGAAGGCACGCTGGTGGAACTGATGCCGCAGTTCCGCTCGATGGAGCTGGGCATTTATGCGGTGTACCCGACGCGCAAGCATGTGCCCGCCAAGGTGCGCGCGTTGGTGGACTTTTTGATGGCGCATTTTCAGGAGCGCCGGCCGTCCTGGTAAGAGAGCGGCACGCATCGTGGAACGCGGTGCCTGCGATACTCGGCGCCGTTTCTTTTCGTTGCTGCCACTTCTCCTATATGAGCCAGACCAACGCCACTCCACCCCCAGCGGCCGAGCAAGCCCTGCTGCAAAGCTATGCGGCAGCGCGTCAGCATGCCGGTGCCGGAGTGGAATTGGTGGCATTGCAACTTGAAGGCGAGTACCTCGGCTTGGCCTTTGGATCAGGAGAGCATGCGGTCGGGTTGCTATGGCGCACCTTGGGCCCGGGTCGCGTTGCCAAAGACCATTTCAAGACCTCGCCCCCGACGCCTCTGGCGATGGAAAACGCCATTGCGGCCGTGGAAGACGGGGTGATGCCGCTGCGCCCGCTGCTGCCGTCAGGCGCCCGGCTGTTGAGCACCGATGCCGTTTTGCGCCAGATTGCGGCGCTGTCCGGCATGGTGCCCGCCCAGACGATGCGACTCTCGCTGGAGGCCCTCGAAGACACCTTCAACCGGTTGGTCTCGGTGGTAGAAGGAACGCCGGCTTCCCGCATGGGCCTGCCCGAAAGCCCGGCTCTTGCCGCAACGCTGCTGATCCTGCGCGAGCTGATGCACCACCTGCACTTTGACCATCTGGAGGTGCTGGGTGCGGATTGAAGCGCTGTACTACCTGGCCTACCGGGTGGCGGCCTACGTCTTGATGAACCTGGGCGAAGACGCCGCGCTGGTGGCTTTCATGTTTTGCTAATTGATCTTTGTCAGAAAAATTTCATATCTTTGGCCGAAGTCAACCGCTGTAAGTCAAAATACGTTCTCTGTTCCTATACTCGCCCCCGTTTATCAACCCTTAGAGGATTTTTGCCATGACCAATCGCCGCGAATTCATCGTTCAATTCAGCCTCGGTAGCGCCGCCCTGATGGCCAGCCAGGCTCACGCCCAAGCCATGGTGGCTGATGCGGATCCCCAAGCCGCTGCGCTGGGCTACAAGGCTGACGGCACCAAGACCGACAAGGCCAAGTTCCCCAAGTACGCTGCCGGTCAAAATTGCGCCAACTGCGCCCTGTTCCAGGGTAAGGCTGGTGACAAGGCCGGTGGTTGCCCCCTGTTCGCTGGCAAGCAAGTGACTGCCGCCGGCTGGTGCAGCGCTTACGCCAAGAAGGCCTAAGTCACGGTCGCAAGGACGGCCTTTGTCTGACGAAAACCAGACCGAGATCCCCCAGTCCTTCATCGCGCTCTATATAGAACCGGGTCGCAGCAAACCTGCTGCGACCCGGTTTTTTATTGCCGAGCGTTATGAACTGTGTGAGGACATGGCAAATTTGTTAACGCAGACCGCGCAGGAGATGCTGCACGGTCTGGGCATTACCGAGGGCGATGTGTTGCAACGCTGCTTTCGGGGTTTGACCGCCGAGGGCGCTGTGGTCAACCCACTTGAAGCCGAGTGGGTGGTGCGCCGGCTGGCCGAATTGTCCGGTTGGTCTCAGGACTTTTTCAGCGCCAGCGCCTGATCGTAGAGCGCATTGCGCGGCTGGCCGGTGATGTCCGCAGCCAGCTTCACCGCCGTTTTCAGCGGAACTTCCGCCAGCAGCAAAGTCAGAATCCGGGCTGCGTCGCCGCCCTGATCCGCCACCTCCACCGGATGCAGCAACACGGCAAATTCGCCCCGCAGCCGATTCGCGTCGGCCTGCAGCCAGGCACTCAGGTCGCCGGCCGCCAGTGTGGCAATTTCTTCAAACTGTTTGGTCAACTCGCGGCCAATCGTTACCCGGCGCTCCCCCAACACGGCCAGCGCGGCTGCCAGCGCCTCGATGCGGTGCGGCGCTTCCAGCAGCACCAGGGCACGCGGTTCCTGCGCCAGTAACTGAATGGCGTGGGCCCGCTCGGTGCTTTTGCTGGGCAAGAAGCCGTGAAAGACAAAACCCGGATGTTCAGAAGATTCGCCGCCAATCCCCGCGACCGACAACAAGGTGGTGACGCTGCTGGCACCGGGCAAGGGAATGCTGCGCAGGCCCTCGGCCGCTACCGCCGCTGCCAGTCGGGCACCGGGGTCGCTGACGCCGGGCGTGCCCGCGTCGCTCACATAGGCCACGCGCCGGCCGCCGCGCAAATGCGCCACGACGCTCTGCGCCGCCTCGCTTTCGTTGTGCTGGTGGACCGCCAGCAACTGGCTGCCGGGTTTGTCGATGCCATAGGCGCGCAGCATTTGCTGGGTGTGGCGGGTGTCTTCGCAGGCCACCACATCGGCCAGTTCGAGTACATGCAACGCGCGCAGCGTGATGTCGGCCAGGTTGCCAATCGGTGTGGCCACCACGTACAGCGCGCCTTGCGGATAATGCTGCGCAGAGGCCGCCTCACGGGCTGCCGCCAGAGCAGAAGAATAAGAAGCGCTCACTATGGATATTCCCTCATCAAAACCGCCAAAAAACACCACCAAGCAAGCCGGTGACGCTGCCGAGGCCGAAGCCCTGCGCTACCTGAAACAGCAGGGGCTGCATTTGTTGCAGCGCAATTATCGAACCCCGGGGCGCGGTGGCGGCGAGATCGACCTGATCATGGCCACAGGTGACGGTACCACGGTGTTTGTGGAGGTACGCGCCCGGGGTGCGGGGACGCATGGTGGTGCGGCGGCCAGCATTGGATTCGCCAAACAGCGGCGCATTGTCTTTGCGGCGCGCCATTACCTGGCGGGCCAGCGCCACACGCCGCCCTGCCGCTTTGACGTGGTGCTGGTCGAACCCTCCGGCATTGAATGGCTGCAGGCCGCCTTTGACGCCGGCTGACATTCGGTAACAAACCCCCAGTGGCCGTGGGCGTACGTTAACCGGCGCTTCATAAGGGGCAGTTATCATCGCGCCATGCTGGAACAACGAATTCACCAACACTTTATCGACAGCGCCGACCTCAAATACCAGGCCGCCGAAGTCCTGAGCAAACCCATTGCTGCTGCGGTGCAAGCCATCATCGCCAGCCTCACCAGCGGCGGCAAGGTGCTGGCCTGTGGCAACGGCGGGTCTGCAGCCGATGCACAGCACTTCTCGGCCGAATTTGTCGGTCGTTTTGAGCGGGACCGGCCCGAACTGGCGGCCATCGCGCTGACCACGGATACCTCCATCATTACCGCCATTGCCAACGATTACGACTACAACGTAATCTTCTCGCGCCAGGTGCGCGCGCTGGGGCAACCCGGTGATGTGTTGCTGGCCATTTCGACCAGCGGCAATTCGGGCAACGTGCTGGCCGCCATTGAGGCAGCGCACGAACGTGAAATGGTCGTAATTGGCCTGTCCGGTCGGGGTGGCGGCAAGATGAACCTGGCGCTGCGCGATACCGATGTGCACATTTGCGTGCCCAGCGACCGCACCGCGCGCGTTCAGGAAGTTCACATTCTGGCCTTGCATTGCATTTGCGATGCGGTCGATGCCCAACTGTTGGGCGATCAGGAAGCCTCTGCATGAAACCTATGATTCAAAAAGCTGTGTTGGGACTGGCGCTGGCCGCCGGTCTGGTGAGCCTTTCGGGCTGCTTTCCGCTGATTGCGGGGGGCGCAATTACCGGCGTCATGGTCGCCGCCGACCGCCGTACCTCGGGCACCGTGGTCGAAGACAACACCATCCAGATCAAGGCCAGCAACCGCCTCAACGACAACCTGGGCGAGCGCGTGCACATCAATGTGACCGCCTACAACCGCAAGGTCTTGCTGACCGGCGAAGTGCCCTCCGAGCAGGACAAGCAACTGGCTGAAAAAGTGGTGATGGGCGTGGAGAACGTGCAAGGCGTTTACAACGAACTGGCGGTTCTGGGCAACTCCACCTTCTCGCAAAAGTCGTCCGACACGCTGGTGACCAGCCGCGTCAAGGCAGCCATCATCGATGCCAAAGACCTGATGTCCAACGCGGTGAAGCTCACCACCGAGCGCGGCACGGTTTACGTGCTGGGCCGCGTGACCCCGCGGGAAGCCAACCGCTTTATTGAAGTGATCCGGGTGCAGGACGGTGTGCACCGCCTGGTGCTGTTGTGGGACAAGATCAGCGAAGAAGAGCTGGCCAACATCACCCGGCAGCAGCCCGAAGCCAACAAGTAAACAATAGCTTGCGCTATGAAAAAAGGCCCGGAGTTCCGGGCCTTTTGTTTGGGAGCGGCTTACTTCAGCCGCTTGATCAGGCTGCTGGTGTCCCAGCGTTTGCCGCCCATTTGCTGCACATCGGCGTAGAACTGGTCCACCAGGGCCGTGACCGGCAGGCGGGCGCCGTTGCGCTTGGCTTCGTCGAGCACCAGCCCGAGGTCCTTGCGCATCCAGTCCACCGCAAAACCAAAGTCAAACTTGTCGGCCACCATGGTCTTGCCGCGGTTGTCGAGTTGCCAGCTTTGCGCCGCACCCTTGCCGATCACATCCAGCACCTGCGGCATATCGAGCCCGGCGCGCTGGCCGAATGCAATCGCTTCGGACAGGCCCTGTACCAAGCCGGCAATGCAAATCTGGTTCACCATCTTGGCCAACTGGCCGGCACCGCTGTCACCCAGCAGGGTGAAGGCACGCGAGAACGCCATGGCCACCGGCTGGGCTTTGGAAAACGCGTCAGAATCGCCGCCGCACATCACGGTCAGCATGCCGTTTTGCGCACCGGCCTGACCGCCCGACACCGGCGCATCCACAAAGGACAGCGCGGACTGTTTTGCTGCGGCATACAACTCGCGCGCCACGCTGGCCGACGCGGTGGTGTGGTCCACAAAGATGGCGCCGGGCTTCATGCCGGCAAAGGCGCCCTCGGAGCCAAGCGTTACGCTGCGCAAATCATCGTCGTTGCCGACGCAGCAGAACACGATGTCCGCCGCCTGAACCGCTTGCTGGGGCGTATTGCCATGGTTGCCACCAAACTCAGCCACCCAGGCCTCGGCCTTGGCGCTGGTGCGGTTGTACACCGTGACCCGGTGACCGGCGCGGGCCAGGTGCCCGGCCATGGGGTAACCCATGACGCCAAGACCCAGAAAGGCAACAGAGACAGCGGGGCAGGATTCGTAGGTTTTGGCGTTGATTTGGGACATGAATTAAACGATGGCGAAGTTTTCGGTACCGGCACTCAGGTCCTGGGACCGGCCGCGTTGGCTGTTGAGTTTAATTTGCAGGCGCAAATCGTTCAGCGAGTCGGCATTGCGCAACGCGTCTTCGTAGGTGATGGCGTTTTGCTCGTAGAGGTCGAACAGCGCCTGATCGAAAGTCTGCATGCCGATGTTGCGGCTCTTTTTCATGATCTCCTTCACCTCGGACACATCGCCCTTGAAGATCAGGTCGGAGATGAGCGGCGAGTTGATCATGACTTCGACCGCCGCCACCCGGCCCTTGCCGTCCTGCTTGGGAATCAGGCGCTGCGAAATCAGCGAGCGCAGGTTGAGCGACAAGTCCATCAGCAACTGCGCGCGTCGCTCTTCAGGGAAGAAATTGATGATGCGGTCGAGCGCCTGGTTGGCGCTGTTGGCGTGCAGGGTGGCCAGGCACAAGTGGCCGGTTTCTGAGAAGGCCACGGCGTGTTCCATGGTTTCGCGGTCCCGGATTTCGCCCATCAGAATCACGTCGGGCGCCTGGCGCAGGGTGTTCTTGAGGGCTGCCTCCCAACTGTCGGTGTCCAGCCCGACTTCGCGCTGGGTTACCACGCAATTCTTGTGCGCGTGCACGAACTCGACCGGGTCTTCGATGGTGATGATGTGGCCGTAGGAGTTCTCGTTGCGCCAGTCCACCAGCGCGGCGAGCGTGGTCGATTTGCCCGAACCCGTGGCGCCGACCATGATGCACAGGCCCCGCTTGGCCAGCACAATTTCCTTCAGGATCTGCGGCACGCCCAGGCCGTCAATGGTGGGAAGCGTGGCAGGAATCACCCGCAGCACCAGGCCCACCTTGCCCTGCTGAATAAACACATTGACACGGAAGCGGCCGATACCCGGAGGCGAAATGGCAAAGTTGCCCTCCTTGGTGCGCTCGAATTCGGCCACTTGCTTGTCATTCATGATGGACCGCGCCAGCGCCAGCGTGTGCGCCGAATTGAGTGGCTGCGGCGACACCTTGGTCATCTTGCCATCGACCTTGATGGCCGGCGGGAAGTCGGCCGTAATAAACAGGTCGCTGCCGTTGCGGCTGATCATCAGCCGCAGCAGGTCATTGATGAACTTGGTTGCCTGATCGCGTTCCATGAAAACTACTCCCTAACGAGTCAAAAGCACGGCAGCCGGAGGCAAACCGTCTCGGTGCCAAAAACACCGCAGAATCGGCTTTGCCGGGCTGCTGGTGTTGCCCCTTGCGAGGGGGAAGGCAGTTACGCGCTGCGAACAAGCCGGGGGATGAGCCATATTTACCCAGGAAAATTTTCAGGAATTTTGGCTTTGCTGCGCGCTTCCGCCGAGCTGATGATGTTGCGCTTGACCAGATCGGCCAGATTTTGGTCCAGCGTCTGCATGCCCAGGCTGTTGCCGGTCTGGATGCTGGAATACATCTGCGCCACCTTGGCCTCGCGAATCAGGTTGCGGATGGCGCTGGTGCCCAGCATGATTTCGTGGGCCGCCACGCGGCCCTGGCCGTCCTTGGTCTTGCACAGCGTCTGCGAAATCACCGCCTGCAGCGATTCGGACAACATGGCGCGGACCATTTCTTTCTCGTCGGCAGGAAACACGTCAATGATCCGGTCGATGGTCTTGGCCGCACTTGAGGTGTGCAGTGTGCCAAACACCAGGTGCCCGGTTTCCGCAGCGGTCATGGCCAGGCGGATGGTTTCCAGGTCGCGCATTTCGCCCACCAGAATCGCGTCCGGGTCTTCGCGCAGCGCCGACTTGAGCGCCGCGGCAAACGACAGGGTGTGCGGCCCCACTTCGCGCTGGTTCACCAGGCACTTTTTGGACTCGTGCACAAATTCGATCGGGTCTTCGACGGTCAGGATGTGGCCGAACTCGGTTTCATTCAGATAGTTCACCATCGCCGCCAGCGTGGTCGATTTACCCGAGCCGGTGGGGCCGGTCACCAGCACCATTCCGCGTGGTTTGAGTGCCAGATCGGCAAAGATTTTGGGAGCGTTGAGTTGTTCCAGCGACAGGATCTTGCTGGGAATGGTCCGGAACACGGCGCCGGCGCCGCGCTGGTGGTTGAACGCATTGACACGAAAGCGCGCAAGGCCATCGATTTCAAAGGAGTAATCGATCTCCAGAAACTCTTCGTAATGCTTGCGCTGGGTGTCGTTCATGATGTCGTACACCATGCTATGCACCTGCTTGTGGTCCAGGGGCTCGACGTTGATGCGGCGCACGTCACCGTGCACGCGGATCATGGGCGGCAAACCAGCCGAGAGGTGCAGGTCCGACGCTTTGTTTTTGACGCTAAAAGCCAGCAGTTGAGTGATGTCCACAAAGTCCTCTCTCGCTTGATGTTGTTTGGTACGCTTGGCAGATTATGACCATGATTGCCGACAATCTCCAGCAGGTAAAGCAGCGCATCGCGCAGGCGGCAGAAGCCTGCCAACGTGATGCCGCAAGCATCCGCTTGCTGGCGGTTTCCAAAACATTTCCGGCCCAGGCGGTTCGCGAAGCCCATGCGGCCGGGCAGGTGGCTTTTGGCGAGAACTACATCCAGGAAGGGGTGGAAAAAATTGCTGCGCTGGCCGACCTGCCGCTGGAGTGGCACTGCATCGGCCCGATTCAGAGCAATAAGTCCCGCTTGGTGGCCGAGCACTTTGACTGGGTGCATTCGGTGGACCGGCTCAAGATCGCGCAACGCCTGAGTGACCAGCGGCCGGCGAGTCTGGCCCCCTTGCAGGTGTGTATTCAGGTGAACATTGACGGCGGGCCCACCAAGGCCGGTGTGCCTCCTGCAGACGCGCTGGAACTGGCCCGGCAAATCAAGGCACTGCCCCGGCTGAACCTGCGCGGCCTGATGACGATTCCCGAGCCCGCGCCCGATTTTGCGGCGGCTTGCGCTGTGCACGCGCAAGCGCGGGCGCTGATGGACGCATTGAACGCCCACGGCCTCGGCCTGGACACCTTGTCCATGGGTATGAGCGCCGATCTCGACGCGGCGGTGCGGTCCGGCAGCACCCTGCTGCGCGTGGGCAGTGCGATTTTTGGCGGCCGGAACTACGGGCCAGCCTAGTGCCAGGACCGGACCGGTCGCCCTACACGGGAAGTCTGGCGACCCGTCTTGCCTTCCGATATTGGCCCTACTTTCCCTGTTGATGCACAAAAACGGAGCGGCCGGGGCTGCTACAGTGGCGAGCTTCTTGCGCGAAGCGGCGTCATTCCCGGCACGCTTTTCCTCCCTACCTTGGTTTTTTTGACATGCCCGATATAAGCTCTTCCCTGTTCTGGATCGCGGTGCTCCAGATCATCGCGATCGACATCATGCTCGGTGGCGACAACGCGGTGGTCATCGCACTGGCCTGCCGTAAATTGCCTGAAGCACAGCGCAACAAAGGCATCTTCTGGGGCGTTGCCGGGGCCATCGGCTTGCGCGTAGTGATGATCTTTTTTGCCCTGCAATTGCTGGCGCTCCCCTACCTGAAGATCGTGGGCGCCCTGTTGCTGCTGTGGATCGGTATCAAGCTGATGCTGCCCGAAGAGGACGGCGGGCACGACAACATTGATGGCGGCGTCACGCTGGCGGCGGCCATCAAGACGATTGTGGTGGCCGATGCGGTCATGAGCCTGGACAACGTGATCGCGGTGGCCGGTGCGTCCCATGGATCACTCACGCTGGTGACCTTCGGCATTCTGGTTTCCATTCCGATCGTGGTGTGGGGCAGCAAACTGGTGCTGGCACTGATGGACCGCTTCCCGGTCGTCATTACGGTGGGTGCCGGCCTGTTGGGCTGGATTGCCGGTGGCATGCTGATCACCGACCCGGCGTTGCCGGCTACCGTGGCGCAGGCTGTTCCCAACGCGCACGCGGTGTTTGGCGCGGCCGGTGCTGCTTTGGTGGTGGCGGTGGGCAGTGTGTTGGCCCGCAGGCGCCAAGGTAGCCCCTCGCATGAACTTGCCAACACCCCCTCAGAACGTTGAACCGGAGCATTTCATGACAACCCAATGGTTAATCCCCCTGGACGGCTCGGAGCAGGCGCTGAGAGCGCTGGATTTTGCGGTGCAAGAGGCTTCGGCGCGTATGGACAAGCCCCAATTGCTCGCCCTGCATGTGGCATCGCCCCTGTCCTCCAACATCACGCGCTTTATTGACCAGGCGACCGTGGACGACTACCACCGCGAGGAAGGTGACAAGGTCTTGCAACCTGCACGCGAGAAGCTGGTCGCCAGTGGGCTGGTGTATTCGTCCCATCTCTTGGTGGGCGAAGTGGCGCCCACGATTGCCGAATTTGCCGCTAGCAAGGGCTGCCAGATGATCGTCATGGGCGCGCGCGGGACCGGTAGCGCGATGGGGGCTCTGCTGGGCTCCATCAGTGCCCGCGTCATCCACCTTAGCCAACGGGCCGTTTTGCTGGTGCATTGACGGTCCTGGCAAGGCGCAAATTTGTGCGCATGCCTACAATGTGCGGATGACAACAATGCCGCGCCTTCAGCCTGACTGCTGCTTATCGCAGGGGGCGTTGCGCACGGGAGCACCCTTGAAAGCCAGGCCCCAATGAAGTTGGGCATCGCCGTCAAGCTGGGCCTGCTGTTGGCGGCCGTCAGTGTGCTGGCGGCCGGGTTAACGGGCTTGTATGCCTATGAAGCCAGCCGCAATTTGCTGCTGCAATCGGCCAAGACGGAGTTGTTGACCGCGACCGGGGTGATGGCGCGGCGCGTCTCGCTCAGCCGCGAAGACGTTTCACGCAATCTGATGGTGCTGGCCGGGTTGCCGACCGTTGCCCGTGCGCTGCAAGGCAACGATGTTGCCGTGCAGGAGCAGATTGCAACCCTGTTTGAGCAACTCATGCTCGCCAACCCCGGTTACCTTCAAATTCGGTTGATCGCGGCTACCGACGATGGCATGGAGCGTGTGCGCGTGGACCGGGCGGGTCAGGAAATTCTGAGAATTCAAGGCGCAGACCTGCAACGCAAGGGTAACGCCGACTATGTGGCCAATGCACTGCGCTTGGCCGTGGGAACCACCTACCTTTCGCGCATTACCATCAACCACGATTCGGATGTTCACGCCGGCCGCGAACGGCCCACCGTCATCCTCTCGACCCCGATTTACAACGGCGCTGGGCAGCCGGTGGGGGTGATTGCCATCAATACGGATTTGTACGCCAGCTTTGAGGCCCTGATGGCGGACTTGCCCGCCCGATACCAGTTGTACCTGGCCAATGGCGCAGGTGATTTTCTGATTCACCCGGACAGCCGCAAAGCCTTTGGCTTTGACCGGGGCCAGCGCGTGTTGATGCAAAACGAGTTTCCGGATGCCGCCGAGCTGGTGCTGGGGCAAAAGACCAGCGTGATCACCGAAGTTTCTACCGGGCCCTTTGCTGGCGAGCCGGTGGTGGCCTCTTTCATGGCACGGGGCATCAAGGTCGCCAGTGGCGAGGAACGCATCATTCTCGGACTCGCCGTTCCCAGGGCAAGGGTGCTCGCACAGTCCGACCAGTTGGGCAGTGTGGTGCTGAAGATTGTGGCAGCCCTGTGTGCCGCCAGCGTGGTGCTGGCGGCGGTCGTAGCCCATTGGGTGGCCCGCCCCATTAACGCCATCAGCCGTGCCGTGCAGCGCTTTGGCACTGACCAGCAAACCGAAGTTCCGGAGCTGCGTCGCCGCGATGAACTCGGCGTGCTGGCCCGCAGCTTTGCCAAGATGCAATACCAGATCAACGTGCAGCTCAGGGCGCTGGCACAAAGCCACCAGGAGTTGGAGTTGCTGGCCCGCCACGACTCCCTCACCGGGCTGCCAAACCGGCGCTACTTTCAGGAACGCCTGGATGATGCGCTGGCGCGTGCGCAGCGCAACAAAACCCGCTTTGCCATTCTGTTCATCGACGTGGACAAGTTCAAGGCGATTAACGACCAGTATGGGCACGAGGCCGGCGACGAGGTGCTCAAAACCCTTGCCATCCGCTTGCAGGCCAACACGCGCAAGGTGGACACCGTGGCACGCATGGGTGGCGATGAATTTGTGGTGCTGCTTGACAGCACCGACGGTCAGCAGGCCATCGAGCTGACGGCGCAGAAGCTCCTGGAAAACGTGCTGAAACCGATTCCCTGGGCCGATCAGGAGTTGGACGTGGGTTTGAGTGTGGGCATCAGCCAGTTTCCGGATAACGGCCACACCGCGCATGGTCTGCTGTCCAGCGCCGACCATGCCATGTACCGCGTGAAGTCCGGCGGGCAGAGCGGTTTTCAGTTCGCCGACAGCAACCTTCTTACCTTGGGCTAAGGCCTAAATCTGCACCCGCGTGCCCAATTCCACCACGCAGTTGTTGGGCAGCCGGAAGAAGCCGGCCACGCTGCCTGCATTGCGCGACATCACCGCAAACAGCGTCTCACGCCACCACGCCATGCCAGAGCCTTTGCCAGGGACCACGATCTCGCGGCTCAGGAAATACGAGGTCTCAAACAGGTTGATGGATAGGCCATGGGATTTGCACAACTCCAGGGCCTTCGGGATATCGGGTGTGTTCTTGAAACCGTAGTTCACCTGCACCCGCCAAAAACCCTCCACCAACGGTTCCACCTGTACGCGTTCCGCAAACGGTATCCAGGGCACCTCGTGAAACACCACGGTCAGGATCACGTTGCGCTCGTGCAGCACCTGGTTGTGCTTGAGGTTGTGCAGCAGCGCCTGCGGTACGGTGCCGGGGTTGGCCACCGCATACACGGCCGTGCGTGGCACCCGGTGCACACTGTCTTGCGACAGGGCAGTGACGAAGGGCAACAGCTCGGGGTCATCGTGGCGGATGCTGTCAATCAGCAACTCGCGGCCACGCCGCCAGGTCGCCATCACCACAAAGATGCCCGCGCCCAACACCAGCGGGAACCAGCCACCCTGGAACAGTTTGATCGAGCAGGAAACCAGCAGCAACAGGTCCAGCGCAACAAAAAAGGCTGTGGCTCCGATCGCTACGGGCAGCGGATAGCGCCAGCCATTGCGCACCACAAAGTAGGTCAGCAAGGTGGTGATGAGCATGGTCACGGTGACCGCAATACCGTAAGCCGCCGCCATTGCCGATGAACTGCCAAAGCCGAACACCGCGCACAGCACCGCAATGAGCAGTAGCCAGTTCACGCCGGGCAGATAAATTTGTCCGGCTTCTTTGGCCGACGTGAAATGGACCTGCATGCGCGGCAACAGGCCGAGCTGAATGGCCTGCTTGGTCATCGAGTAGGCGCCTGAAATGACCGCCTGCGAGGCAATCACCGTGGCAGCCGTGGCCAGCGCCACGGCTGGCAGCAGCCAGAACGTGGGGAACATGCGGTAGAACGGATTGTCCAGCGCACTGGGGTCACGCAGCAGCAGGGCACCCTGGCCCATGTATTGAATGGCCAGCGCCGGCAAAACCAGACCGGCCCACGCGATTTGAATCGGTCGTTTGCCGAAGTGCCCCATGTCGGCGTAGAGCGCCTCGGCGCCGGTAAAGGCCAGCACGATAGCGCCCACCGCCACCAAAATGTGCCAGCCCTGTGCCGCCAGAAAGGCCAGGCCGTTGAGCGGGTTGAGTGCCGCCAGAATCGCGGGCTGCTGTGCAATCTCGGTCAGCCCGGTAAAGCCCAGCACGGCAAACCAGAGCAGGATGACCGGCCCGAACAGCTTGCCCACCACATGCGTGCCAAACCGCTGCATGGCAAACAGGCCGATCAGCACCGCCGCACACAGCGGTAGCACATAGGGTTTGAAAGCCGGCGTAACCACCTCCAGCCCCTCCACCGCGCTCAGCACCGAAATGGCCGGTGTGATGACGCTGTCGCCATAAAACAGCGAAGCGCCCAGCACGCCCAGCAGCAACAAGGCCGTGCGCTTGTGCGGCGTGCTGCCGGCCGCATGCGCTGCCAATGCGGTGAGCGCCATGATGCCGCCTTCACCCCGGTTGTCCGCGCGCAGGATCAGCAGCACATATTTCAGCGTCACCACCAGCATCAGGCCCCAAAAGATGACCGACACCGCCCCGATCAGGTGCTGGCTATCCAGCGGGATGCCCGTGGCGGGGCTGAAGATTTCTTTCATGGTGTAGAGCGGGCTGGTGCCGATATCGCCATACACCACGCCCAGCGCGCCGAGCGTCAGCGCAGCGAAGCTTTCTTTTCCAACCGAATGGGCCATCGCGTTCTTTCAAGCATTGCAAGGGCACCACTCTGCCGCTGCGGCCATCAGGAAAACATAAGGATGGATCAGGAGCCAGTGGCCAGTCGGTAGCCCACACCGGTCTCGGTGAGCAGGTGGCGCGGCTCGGCCGGGTCGGCCTCGATCTTGGCGCGCAACTGTCCCATGTAGAGGCGCAGGTAGTGCGTGTGTTCGGTGAACTCGGGCCCCCACACGTCGTGCAGCAGTTGCCGGTGCGTGACCACCCGACCGGCACTGCGTACCAAGCGCGCCAGCAGGCTGAATTCGGTGGGCGTGAGGTGCAGCGTCTCTCCCCGGCTGTGCACGCTGCGTTGGGTCAGATCAATATGCAGGTCGTCGCGGTGGTGTTCGGTGACCGCAGCAGCCAGCGCCGTGCCCCGGTGGCGCATGGCCACCCGGATGCGCGCCAGCAACTCGCCTACGCTAAAGGGCTTGGTCAGGTAGTCGTCGGCGCCGGCATCGAGCAGCCGGATCTTTTGCTCCTCCTGGTGCCGCGCCGAAACAATCAGGATGGGGAGCGTGTGCTGGCGTCGAATCGTCTGCACCAGTTCCAATCCGTCGCCATCGGGCAGCCCCAGGTCGAGCACCACCACATCGGGCGGGCTGTGCAGCAGCAGGGCACGGGCCTCGCTCAGCGACACGGCGGTTTGTACTTCAAAGCCCTCCACCGACAGGGTGGACTGCATCAATGTGCGGATTTCGCGGTCGTCTTCCACCACCAGCAGACGCAAACTCATAGGGCCTCCATAGCCTGTGCCCCGGCAGGCTGCTGGCCGCTCAGCGGCAGAGCCAGCGTAAACCGATTGCCTCCACCCGGGCGCGCCTTGAGCGATAGCGTGGCCGAGTGGGCATTCGCAATGGCGCGGCACAGGGCCAGTCCCAGACCAGCGCCGCGCTGGCCCGAATAGTCACTGCGGGCATAAGGCTGGAAGATGCGTTCGGCTTGATCGGACGCAATGGTGTCACCCCGGTCTTTCACGCTCACCAGCATCTGGGTCTCGGTGGTGCGCACAGACAACTCGACCGGGCCGTCGCTGTACTTCAGAGCGTTGTCCAGCAAGTTGCCCAGCAGTTGCGCAATCAGCACCGCGTTGACTTCGATAAGCGGTAGGTCCTGCGGAACCTTGGTTGTGATGCGGCGCTCGGTGTCGCGCAAGCGCAGGCGGCCCAATACGGCGCCGGCAATTTCTTCCATGGATTCCCAGTCGCGCCGCAGTGGCTGCGCCGCGTTGGTGAGTTGCACCAGTTGCAGCGTGTTCTCTGTAATGTGAGAAAGGTAAGTGGCTTCGCTCACGATGCTGTGCAGCAAGCGTTCCTTGTCCGCAGCGCCCAGTTTGTCCGCCTGGCTTTGCAGAGCCGACGCGGCGCCCACCACCGAGGCCAGTGGCGTTCGCAGGTCATGCGAGATGGCTGCCAGAAAGGTGCTTTGCACCTGCTGGCGCTGCGCTTCGGCCTCCGAAGCTTGCACGTGCGCACTCATCTTCAGCCGCGCCAGGGCCTGCGCCAGTAGCGTGCACAGGGCCTGCGCGTGCTCGCGCCCCGCCTGGTCAGCGGCTTGCACGTTCTCAATACAGGCAGCGCCTTGCATCTGTCCGCCACTGTCCAGCGGGATGTACCAGGCGTTGAGCCCCGGCCAGCGCCCGGTGCCCGGTCCTAGCACCGCGCCTTCACGCATGCAGCTTTGTAGCCCGTCGTGTACCTTGCTTGCCAGACTCAGGCCGCAGTCCAGGCTGCCATCTTCGCGCCGGATGGCCAGCGTATTGGGGCCATCCTGGGTTGCATCCAACGCCATTTGGCCCAGCTCCACCACGACTGAGGCCGACAGCGCGCTGGCCAACGCACTCGCTAGTTCCTGCAACTGATGCGCCCGCATGGCGTGCTGGCGGGCCACTTCGGTTTTCTGTCGTAAGCGGGCCGCCAGATGGCTGATCACCAGCGCCACCACCAGCATGGTGCCCAGCGCAATCAGATGCTCCTGGCCGTCCACAGCAAAGGTCCAGCGCGGCGGTACAAAAAAGAAATTGAAGGCGGTCACCGCGCCCAAAGCGCAGACCACCGAAGCCACGGGGCTCAGGCTGTACGCCGCAATCACCACCGCCAGCACATAGACCATGGCCTGGCTGGTCAGCGACACATGGTGATCCAGGGCAAAGCCGCCCAGCGTGGCCGCGCCAATCAACACCACCACGCGCAGCCAGGTGCGAAGTGCAGGTTCGGCTGTCGGGCCCTTGTCGCTGTTTTTCATGGTGCCGCCAGCGTAGCACCGGCGGTATCAGGATGGCATTAGGAAGCTATGGGGGGCACCTGGCGCCCAGAGCCTTAACCCGCAGCCGCGCGCACGCAGTCGCCGGCCAGATCGAGTGCCGCGCTGGCGGCGCGGACCACCTCACCCACCACGATCACGGCCGGGCTGCCCAGGCCTTCGTCGGAGATGGTTGTCTGCAGGTGGGCCAGCGTGGTGCTGGCATGGCGTTGGTCGGGAAGGGTGGCGTTTTGCACCACCAGCACCGGCGTGTCGGAAGGCAAGCCGTGCAGCAGTTCGTCCTGAATGCGGGCCGCGCCGCCCACGCCCATGTAAATCACCAGCGTCAGTTTGGCTTTGCGGGCGGTGTCGGCCAGGGCACGCCAGTCGGTGCCGGTATCACCTGGTTTGGCATGGCCGGTCACAAACACCACGCCATGCGCATGTTCGCGATGGGTCAGCGGCACCTGCAGCGAAGTCACTGCGGCCAGCCCGGCGGTAATGCCGTTGACCACGCTGACCCGCACGCCCGCAGCCTGCAGGTGTTCCACCTCTTCGCCACCCCGGCCAAACAGGAACGGGTCGCCGCCTTTCAGTCGCACCACGTTTTCACCTTCGGCGGCCGCGGTGACCATCAGCTTCTCGATAAAGGCCTGCGGGGTGGACTTGCAGCCGCCGCGCTTGCCGACCCAGACCACGCGCGCGCCGGGCGCGGCAAAGGCTACTACTTCGTCGCTAACCAGGTCATCCACCAGCAACACCGTTGCCGCCTGAATCGCCTTCAGTGCCTTGAGCGTCAGCAGTTCCGGGTCGCCCGGTCCGGCGCCGACCAGGGTTACCTGGCCGGTTGAGGGTGTTTGAGAAAAATCGATCGTCACAGGCTGGGGGGCAAATAGGTGAAAAGGGCGCTTCGGTGCGCCTGACAGGTTGTGGCGCCGTATTTTCTCCGATTGTGAAATCTAGGGTGCGCGCAAGTGGCTTGGTTTTTTTGGGGCGAGCCGATCGGCTGCGGCGAGGCAGCATCACGGTCGACTTACGCAAACCTTTGCGGGGCGTGCGCATTTAGAAAAAATTCTCACAAAGAAACACTTTGTGAAGTCAACCCCTGTCGAAAAATGAAAACGTATTTTCATATTTTTTGAGCATTTGACGAACCTTAAGACCGCCATAAGAATCGCCCTGCATTTGCCGGGTCAGCCATTCCAGGCCCCGGTAAATCACAGCAAAATGCCGGTGTTCCGACTTTGGGGTGTGCCTGAGCGACAGGCACGGTCGCGGCATTTTGTAGTAGGTTTTTCAGGCGAATAGTTGCGTTGGCATTGGGGTGATGCGATAGAGACCAGTCGTTCTGAAGATCGGTAAATAACAAAGTGCGGGATTGCCATTGGGGGCAATGTGGCGATGGATGTAAACAAAAATGGCGGAAGACAACACGCTTGCGGAGGATGAGCCAGGAGGCCCGGGTCAGCCGGACTTTGGTGGCTACATTGCCTGCATTGGTGCATCGGCGGGAGGGCTCGATGCGCTGGAGCGTTTCTTTCAGGCGTGTCCCTCGGACTCGGGCCTGGCTTTCGTCGTTATCCAGCACCTGTCGCCCGATCACAAAAGTGTGATGAACAACCTGCTGGCACGTCACACCGACATGCCGGTCATCATGGTCGAAGACGCCATGCGGATTGAGGCCAACACGGTCTACCTGATTCCGCCCGGTGCCACCATGCACATATCCATTGGGCATCTCCACCTCAAGCCCAAGCGCCTGCGCGGCCTGACCCTCCCGATTGACATCTTTTTCTCTTCGCTGGCCGAGGTCTATGCGTCCCGCGCGATTGGCATCGTGTTGTCGGGTACTGGAACCGACGGCACCCGCGGTGCCCAGGCGATCAACGCAGCGGGCGGATTCCTGTTGGCGCAGGACCCCGAGAGCGCCAAGTTCGATGGCATGCCCCGCAGTGTCATTGCCACGGGTCTGGTGGATGCGGTGCTGCCGGCCGACGAGTTGCCGGTCCGTATGCTGGCGCACGTGCACCATGTGCCTTACCTGGTCGCGGACCCCATCAAGAAAAGCACCCTGCTGCACGCCGATATGCCCAGCAGCGAGGTGCTGTCTGCCATTCTGCATTTGCTGCACCAGGTGAGTGGCATTGACTTTGCCGACTACAAGCCTGCCACCATTTTGCGGCGTCTTGAGCGCCGCATGCAGGTCTGCCACACGCCCCATCTGCACCAATACCTGGACCTGCTGGAGAGCGAGCGCTCGGAGTTGCTTCATCTGCGCCGGGAAATGCTGATTTCAGTGACCAGTTTTTTTCGGGATCCTTTGGCCTTTGAGGCCTTGTTTCAAAAGGTCATCGTTCCACTGGTAAGTAACGCCGCTGCCGGTTCGACCTTGCGCGTCTGGACCGCCGGGGTCGCCAGTGGGGAAGAGGCCTACACCCTGGCCATGCTGTTCCTGGAGGCGTTTGAGCACCAGCGGCGTTGGCCCAACCTGAAAATATTTGCGACCGATGTGGATCAGCGCTGCATCGAAGTGGCATCGGGCGGGCAATACCCCGAGTCCACTGCGCTGGACCTGTCTCCGGAGCGGCTGGAGCGCTTTTTTGTGAAGCGCGGGGACACCTTTGTGGTCAAGAACGAGGTACGCCAGTGCATTGTTTTTGCACGCCACAACCTGCTGTTTGATCCGCCCTTCACCAAGATGGATCTCGTGGTGTGCCGCAACACGCTGATCTACTTCAAGTCGGCGGCGCAGGAGCGCGTTCTGCGTGGTTTGCAATATGCGGTCAAGGACGGTGGCGCGCTGTTGCTGGGCTCCAGTGAAGCCTTGTCGGTGGACAACGACGGGCTGCACGTGCTGGACGCAAAGCAAAAACTCTATGTCCGCAAGGGCGCCTCGTCGCTGCCCTTCCTGGATCGCAAAGCCTCCATTCCATACCAGCGCGCCCTGACCGACTCGGGGCGCAAGACCCGTCCCCAGCGCGCACCCGACGGGGGCTTGGCGGATCTGGGGGTCGCGGCCCTGCTGTCGCGCTTTGCGCCGCCCTCCATGATCGTCAATGAGGCGCATGAGGTGGTGCATCTGTATGGCGATATCAGCACGTACTTCCGGCTTCGCGAGGGCACCGCCAGCCTGGAGATCCCCCGCTTGCTGCCCGAGACGCTGGTGCCGGTGGCGTCTGCCCTGCTGTACAAGGTGGCCCGCGACAAGGTGCTGCTGACCTCCGATCCCGTCGAGGTGACGCTGGTGGACGGTGAGCGTCACAGCGTTTCCATTTCGGTGCAACCGCTGAAGGTGCCCAGCAACGAGTCGATGACGCTGATGAGTTTTCACATTGAAGACAGGGCGCAATCGGAAACGGCCAGCCCGGTGGATGTGGACACTGAAACCATGGCGCGGGTGCACACGCTGGAACGCGAACTGGCGGCAACCCGCGAAAGTCTGCAAGCCACCATCGAGGAGCTTGAAACCTCCAACGAGGAATTGCAGGCCACCAACGAAGAGCTGATGGCCTCCAACGAAGAGTTGCAGAGCTCGAATGAAGAACTGCAGTCGGTGAATGAGGAAATGAGCACGGTCAATGCCGAGTTCCAGGAGCGCATGCAGATCCTGAACCGTGTCAATGCCGACCTCGACAGCCTGGCAAAGGCCGCCAATTTGGCCACCGTGTTTGTGGATTCCCAGTTGCACATCACCCGCTTTAGCCCGGATGCGGTCCAGCTCTTCAAGTTGCGGGAGTCCGATGTGGGACGCAATCTGGATGACATTCAGCACGTGCTCGATTACGACGGCTTGATCCAGGATCTGGAGCACACGCTGCTCACCGACCGGATGACCGAGCGGGAGGTGCAAAAAAAGGGCGGTCAGCGTACCTACCTCATGCGCATCCTGCCCTATACCGTGCCGTCGACGTCGGTGCGTGGGGCCGTTGCCTCGTTTGTGGATGTCACCGATTTCCATGATGCCAAGCGGCTTCAAACGGTGGTGGATGCCTTGCCCGAACACGTGGCGGTGGTCGACCCGGCCGGCAGGATCGTCATGGTGAATGCAGCCTGGCGCCGCTTTGCAGCGGCCAACGGCGATGCCGATCTTTCCCGAAGCGGTGTCGGGGTGAATTACCTGGAGGCCTGCCACTCTGCGGGTACTGACGATGACGCCACACGAGCGGCACGCGGCCTGCGTGGCGTGCTGGAGGGCACCCTGCCCACGTTCTCCATGGAGTACCCCTGCCATTCGCCCACGGAAACGCGCTGGTTTGTGATGAATGTGACCCCGGTGGTTGGCAGCGCCTTTGGCGCAGTGGTCAGCCACATGAACATATCCAAGTGGCATGCCTGAATGCTATTAATTTGAGTGAAACAGAAGGTAGAAACGTGACGGGTAATGTGAATCTCACCCAACTCCGGGAGGAAGCGGAAAGGGTTGTCGCCAATTCCAAGTTCGGCGAGCTGGACGGCTTTTCCAGTGCGTCGGAGACGCCTGTGACGGTGCAGTTGCTGGAGGAGTTGCAAATCCACCAGACCGAACTGGAAATGCAAAACCAGCAGCTTCAGCAAAGCCAGACCGACTTGGCGCTGGCGGCGGAAAAGTACCGCTCATTGTTTGATGACCTGCCCTTGCCTGCGGTGCTGCTGGATGCCAATGGCTGGATTCTTGAAAGCAACCGCCAGGCCAATGTCCTGCTGGGCTTGCGACTGGGCCACCTGAAGCAGCACTACTCCCTGCTGCGGTACATGCAAGGGCCCAAGCAGCAGGAGCTGGTTTCGGTACTGCACGGCAACAAGGGGTCCGGTGTGGTGGTGGTGACCAAGGCGTCCTTATTCGGCGATGACGGGCACGCGCTGCCGTGCGATCTGCATGTCCTCAACCTGCATTCCACCGCAAAGCAGGCAGAGCGCTCGGTGGTTCTGGTGGTCGACCGGACCTTGGAGTTGCAGGTGCTGGAGCACGCCGCTGCGCTGCAGAACGCAAAAGATGCGGCCGAAAGCGCCAACCGCGCCAAGAGCGCCTTCCTGGCCAATATGAGCCACGAGATCAGAACGCCCCTGAATGCCATCACCGGAATGACCTACCTGATGCGCCGTTCCGGGGTTAACGCCGAGCAGGAAGACCGCCTCAACAAAATAGAGTCGGCCGGCCGGCACTTGCTCAACATCATTACGGCCGTGCTTGATCTGTCCAAAATCGAAGCCGGCAAGTTCACGCTGGAGCAGCAGCCGATCAGCCTGGAGAGCATCTTCGCGAATGTGCAGGCCATGGTGGGGGAGAGCGTGCGTGCCAAAGGCCTGACGCTGGAGCTGCACTGCGATGTGAAAGACAGCGGTTTCATCGGCGATGCCACCCGGATCCAGCAGGCGCTGCTCAACTACGTCAGCAATGCCATCAAGTTCAGCCAGCGCGGGTCGGTCCGTTTGCGGGTCATTGGTGAACACGAAACCCTGCAGTCGGTCAAAGTCCGCTTTGAGGTGCAAGACACAGGCGTCGGCATAGCTCCCGATGCGTTGCCCCGCTTGTTCAATGCCTTTGAACAGGCCGACAACAGCATTACCCGCAGATACGGCGGCACCGGTCTGGGGCTCACCATTACCCGCAAGATTGCGGAGCGCATGGGGGGCGAAGCCGGCGCGGAGAGCCAGTTGGGCTGGGGCAGCACGTTCTGGTTCACGGCGGTATTGCTCAAGAAGAGCCCGGTGAATGCTTGGCCTTCCATTCAGAATGAAGAACGGGCCGAAGCAAGCCTTCGGCAAGAGCACCAGGGCAAGCGCGTGCTGCTGGTGGAGGACGAAGAAATCAACCGCGAAATTGCCCACATCGTTCTGGAAGAGGTGGGTATGCGGGTGGATGTGGCGGTGCATGGCAAGTCCGCTGTGGAGCTGGCACAGCACAACCGCTACGACGCGATCCTGATGGACATCCAAATGCCCGTCATGGACGGACTGCAGGCGACGCGGTCCATCCGGAAAATGGATTGGCATAAAAACACGCCGGTGATTGCCTTTACCGCCAACGCCTTTACCGAAGACCGGCAACTCTGCGCCGAGGCTGGCATGAATGATTTCATTCCCAAGCCCACCCCGCCGGTAGAGATTTACCGGGCTTTGATGCGGGTCTGGGCAGGCAGTGTTCCAGCCGCCTAGGCCGATCTTTGAAACGATAAAAATGAAACCTCGCTTTCGTTTTTTTCGATGGTTTGCACTTCGCGTTACAAGTCCGGAAAATCTTAAGCTTCCATAAGAAATGATGTTCAAAGCAGTGAGGGGTTGCGGTCGAGAGGCTGAGGGAACGCCAGTGCAAAACAAAACCAACGTGCAATGCAAGAGTTTCCTTTTCCAGGTGTGGACGCGATAGATGCGGCCAGAACCAATCCCGACCGACTTCAAGAGCTCATACAAACCGGCCTGCTGGACCACCCGCCGATTGCTGCGTTTGACAAGATCACCGCATTGCTGGCCAAGGCGGTCGGGGCTCCTGTGGCCTTTTTGTCGCTGGTTGATGCCGAGCGGGACTTTTACCTGAGCCAGACCGGCATGGAAGAGCCCGTGGCGACGGCGCGCGAGGTGGGTGACCGTACGCCGTGCCAATTCAATTTGCTGACCGATCAGCCCCTGGTCATTGAAGACACGCTGCGCTCGGATGTCTTCCAGCAGCTTCCAGGGGTCCAAACCCTGGGCATGCGGGCTTACCTGGGCGCCCCATTGCGCACGGAAGCCGGCAACACGCTGGGCAGCGTGTGTGTGATGGATCGCAAGCCCCGCACCTGGTCGGCGCAAGACGTGGAACTGGTAACCGAAATGGCGAATTCCGCCCTGCGCGAAATTGCGTTGCGCACGGTGGCCCGCACGCAGCACCAGAGCGCGCGCCTGTCCAACGGCATGCTCCGGCAAATTGTGGATGCTTTGCCGTCCATGGTGGGTTGCTGGGATGCCAGTTTGCGCAATGTGTTTGCCAACAAGGCGTACGCCGACTTTTTCCGTTGTGAACTCCAATCCCTACAGGGCGTGCACCTGCGTGACGTCTTGGGTGCGGAATTGCTGGAGGCAAATCGACCGTACCTGGAGCGCTGTCTGGCGGGAGAGCACGTCACGTTCGAGCGTGACATCAAGGCGCCGGATGGCAAGGTGCGCCATGCGTTGGCCCACTACATTCCCAACCGGCAGGACGGCGAGGTCATTGGCTTATTCGCTTTGGTTCACGACATTTCCGAAATACGGGAGGCCCATGCGCAACGCGACAAGATCGAGCGCGCCTTGCGCCTGGTCACGGATTCCAACATCACCCTGGCCAAAGCGGAGAACCGTGCGCAAATGCTGCAGGGCATTTGCAAGCTGATTTGCGATGGGTGCCAATATGCGCTGGCCTGGGTGGGCATTGCACAGGATGATCCGCGCAAGAGCATTGCGCCGGTGGCGCATTCGGGCTTTGACATGGAGGTGATGGACGAACTGCAGTTCTCTTGGAGCAGCGATTCTCCGCTTGGGCAAGACGTGACCGGTGCAGCCATACGCACCGGGCGGACGCACATGAACAACGCCTCGGACAGCGCCAGTCAGGCGGTCGTTCCGGACCACGGGGTTTCCGGGCTGAATTCGCGTATTGCCATTCCGTTTAGCCTGAAGTCGGGTGAACGCGCCGTATTGACGCTGGTCGCAACCCACACCAATCCCTTCACACAAGACGAGGTGCGTTTGCTGGAGGAGCTCACCAACAACCTGCGCTTCTGTGTGGATGCCATTGATGACCGCTACCGGGCCTTGGCAGCCGAGGCCAAGACGCAGGCGAAGTCAGAATTGTTGGCGCATGTCAGCCATGAAATCCGCGTTCCGATGAATAGCGTTCTGGGCACGGTGGAACTGCTGCAGCACACCGCGTTGCAGCCCGAACAGCAACGCATGGTGCAGACCCTTGCGCTGTCGTCAAAAACCTTGCTCACGATCCTCAACGACATTCTGGATTTTTCCAAAATTGAGGCCGGCAAGCTGGAACTTGAGAACATTCCGGTCAATCTGGCGGAAGTGGTTGACAGCGTTTTGCAGCTTAAGCAAGGCAATGCCCGGGCGCATGGCATCGCACTCAGCGCACAACTGGACCCGTCGCTGCCAGCGTGGTTCCTGACCGACCCGAATCGTCTGCGTCAGGTGCTGCTGAACCTGGTCAACAATGCCGTGAAATTCACCCAGAGTACGTCCGAGCGTGCGGGCCAGGTGAGCGTGCAGGGGGCCGCGTGCCAACGTGCAGATGGCACGCCGGGCTTGCGCCTGCGTGTCACGGACAACGGCACCGGCATCAAGCCCGAACGGGTGGAACAACTGTTCGAGGCCTTTACCCAAGCCGACAACAGCATCAGCCGCCAGTTCGGCGGCACGGGTTTGGGGCTGGCGATTTGCCGGCGTTTGGTGGGCTTGCTGGGGGGCCAAATTACCCTGGAAAGCGTCTGGGGCGAGGGCAGTACCTTTACGGTGGAGTTGCCCTTGCAGGCGGTGGATGCGCCCGCGGTGCCGGCTGTCGGCCAGGCATTGGCTTTGCCTGTGCAGCCCGGCAAGCCGTTGCCCGCTACGCCAGGTGGCAAGTCCCACCGCATCCTGCTGGTCGATGACAACGAAATCAACCGGGACTTGCTGTCGGTGCAGGTGCGCATGCTCGGCTATGAAGTCGATGTGGCGGAAAACGGCGAACAGGCGCTGGAAAAATGGCGCAAGGGTCAAGTGGCCTTGTTGCTGACCGACTGCCGTATGCCCAGCATGGACGGTTTCGAGTTGACCCGCACGATCCGCGACGAAGAGTCACCGGATGCACGCCTGGTCATCATTGCGGTAACTGGCAACGCCATGCATGGCGATGCCCAACGCTGCCTCGATGCCGGCATGGACGATTACCTGAGCAAGCCCCTGGGCTTGCAACTGCTTGGCACCACGCTGGCCAAGTGGCTGCCCAAGGGGTAAAGGCCAGCGCGTGAACGGTGGCTCAGGCCAACCAGCGCGGGTCGGCGTGCCAGGCTAGCAGCCAGTGGGGCAAAGCGGCGGCGGGCATTGGCACCGCGATGCCAAAGCCCTGCGCGACCTCGCAACCCAGCGAGCGCAGCAACTGGGCGTGGGCCTGTGTTTCCACCCCTTCGGCAATGACGTTGCGATCAAAGGCGCGGGCCAGACCAATCACGCCGGCCACAATCGCCATGTCACTTTCCACGGTAAGCATGTCGCGGATAAAGCTCTGGTCAATCTTGAGCGTGTGGGCTGGCAGGTGCTTCAGGTAGGTGAGCGAGGAATAGCCGGTGCCAAAGTCATCCAGCGCAAACCGCACGCCCAGTCCGTGGCACGTCCGCATGGTGCCGCCCACCCGGATCAGGTCGCGCAGCGCATTGGTTTCCAGCACCTCAATTTCCAGGCGGTTGGCGGCCACATCGGGCTGGGTCTGTAACAGGCTGCGCAGGCGCTCGGCAAAGTGTTCGTCCTGCAACTGCTGCGCCCCGATGTTGATGCTGACCGGCAAGTCCAGTGCCTGGGCTTGCCAGGCTTTGATTTGCTTGAGTGCCGAGGTGATGACCCATTCACCGAGTTCGACGCTGCAGGCGTGGTCCTCAATGACTGGCAAAAACTCGCCCGGCAACATCAGCCCGTGCTGCGGGTGCTGCCAGCGGATCAGTGCCTCCACGCCCACCACCACGTTGGTGCGCAGGTCTACCTTGGGCTGGTAGTACAAGACAAACTCCTGCTCCTGCAGCCCCTTCTGGATACGCTCCACCGACTCCCGCCGGCTTCTGAGTGCCCGGTCCTGTGCCACGTCGAACATGTGGTACCGGTTCTTGCCGGCCAGCTTGGCGGAGTACATCGCCAGATCGGCCTGGCGCATCAGCAGGTCGGCGTCCGAGCCATCTTGCGGAAAGACGGTGACGCCCATGCTGGCCGATACCTGCAGTAACTGGCCGCCGTGGTCCACCGGCGAACTGGCGGCCAACAGCATGCGCTCCAGTACCGGCTGGCAGGATTCCACCCGCTCCAGGTCGGCCAGGATGGCCACAAACTCATCGCCGCCAATGCGCGAGAGCGTGTCACCCTCGCGCAGCGCCGCCTTCATGCGCAGGGCGATTTCAATCAGCAGTTTGTCTCCGGCGGCGTGGCCGTGCACGTCGTTGACCGCCTTGAACCCGTCCAGATCCAGAAACACCACGGCCAGCGAATGCTTGCGCCGCTGGCTCTGAATCAAGCCCTGACGCAGCCGGTCGGCCAGCAGTACGCGGTTGGGCAACTGGGTGAGCGCGTCGTAGTGGGCAATGTGCTCCAGTTCAGCTTCGTGCTCTTTCAGGGCCGTAATGTCACTGAACAACGAGACATATTGCTGCGTGGTGCCGGCTGCGTCGCGCACGGCACTGATGGTCTGCATCTCGGCATACACCTCGCCGGTTTTGCGGCGATTCCAGACCTCGCCGTACCAGTGGCCCTTCTCAATCAGGCTGCGCCACATGGCGGCATAGAACTCGGCGGGTTGACGGCCCGACTTGAGGATGCGGGGGCTGTGGCCCAAGGCCTCGTCGCGTGTGTAGCCGGTGATTTGCGAGAAGGTTTCGTTGACGTCGATGATGGTGCCCTGCGCATCGGTGATCATGATGCCTTCGCGCGCATGGGTGAACACACTGGCCGCCAGCGTCAGCCGCGTCTCAACCTTTTTCTGCTCGGTGATGTCCTCAAAGATCCAGATGCTGCCGGCCTCCAGATGGTGGGCCTCCACGGCCTTGCCGGACATACGCACCCACAGGGTTTGTCCCTGGCGCGTCAGCATTTGCTGCTCGGCCACAAAGCGCTCGCCGCGGGACAGGCTGGCATAGCCGGCGCGGCCCAATTCGTCGTAGGCCTCCTGCGTCGGGTAGAACGGCCGCGTGCTGAGGTTGGGCATGTCTTCCATGCGGTAGCCAAACATTTCCGCCATGCGGCGGTTGGCCCAGATCTGGAAGCGGTTCTTCACGAACGAGATGCCCACGCTGGAGTTGTCCAGAATGGTGTTCATGTCGCGGCTGCGGTCCAGCACCGACTGCTCCAGCAACTTGCGGTCGGTCACGTCCTTGATAAACCCGTGCCACAGCACGCTGCCGTCTTCCAGCCGGGTGGGGTTGGCCACACCGCTCAGCCAGCGCTGCCCGTGGTGGGGGTGGATGGCCCGGTAGTCCAGGTGCCAGGGCGTCAATGCCTCTGCCGAAATCCGGATGGACTGGGCCACCGCCTCCAGGTCGTCCGGATGCAGGCGCTCAAACACCACGGCCGCGTCCTGCAAGACTTCTTTGGCGCTGACCCCGTAAATTTCCTCAATGCCCTGGCTGGCGTAAGGGAAGCTGGAGTGGCCGTCGGGGAACCGGCGGAACTGGTAAATCACGCCGGGCACGTTTTGCGACAGGCGCTCCAGCATGTTGTGGCTGGCCTGCAAGCGGGCTTGCAATTCCAGCAGTTGCCCTTCGGCGAGCTTGCGCTCACTGATGTTTTCTTTCACCGCGAGGTAGTGCGTGATGTCCCCATGGTCACCCAGCACCGGCGCAATCTGGGCACTCTCCCACACGCGCGAGCCGTCCTTGCGAACACTCTGAAACGTGCCTTTCCAGGGCTCGCCTCGTCCAACACGTTCCCACAGCGCCTCAAAAGATGCGGGGTCGGAGTCGTCGGACATCAGCGTGTGGGCGCCCAGCGCGCGGGCCTCCTCGGGGCTGTAGCCCGAGGTGAGGCACAGGGCGTCGTTGACGTACTCAATGGAGCCGTCCGGGCGGGCCACCACAATGGCCACCGGACTTTGCTCGACCGCCTGCGCCAGCAGGCGGCGTTCTGCCTCGGCCCGACGGCGCGCGGTCATGTCGTGAACGATGGAGAACAGCACAGGACGGGCATTCACCACCACCGGTGTGGAGTACACCTCCACCTCGCATACCTCCCCGCTGGCCAGCCGGTGCCGGAAGTTGAAGTAGTTGCGCTCCTCGTGGGTGGCGTGTTCCATTTCAGCGCGTATTTCCTCGGGCGAAAGCGTGTTGATCTGGCTGATCGGCATGGCGCATAGGGCGTTTTCGCTGTAGCCGTAAAAGCGGCAGGCTGCCGCATTGGCGTCTTCGATGCGGCCGCTCTTGGGGTCGATCAGCAGCATGACCGAACCATTCTTTTCAAAGAAGTTCCGGAAACGGCCCTCGTTCTCGGCCAGTTGAATGCTCTTGCGCGACAGGCGAAGCACCAGGACCACGATGGCCAGTGCGGCCAACAGCACCACGCCGATGGCCAGGCCCGCACGCTCGCGCTCACGCGCCTGTCGCGTGGTAAGCCGGCTCAGCTCGGCCGCCTCGTTCACCGCCACCACGATGCTGACCGGCCATTGCGCCAGGCGCCGCCAGGCAAACACCAGTGGCTTGTGATCCACCTTGGAAACATCGCGGAATACGCCGCGCATGCCGGGTGCAGCATTCAGGAAGGGGCGACTGGGGGGCAATCGCGTTTTCAGCGCTTCTTCCAGGCGATGGTTGCGGGCGATGAAGCTTCCGTCTTCGTGCACGATCGATAGCACGTCGTCCGGTTCCACTTGTAATGCGCTGAACTTGTCGGCGAAATACTGGGGCCGCAAGGGCATGCTGATCACCCCCAGGAACTTGCCGTTCTTTCGAATCGGCCGCGAAACCGGAACGATGGCTTGGTCGCCAATCCGGCCCATTAATGGGCGGCTGATGAACAGCCGGTCTGCCGAGCCAGACCGGTGCACCTGAATATGCTCCCGGTCCCCGAGGTAGAGGCGCTTTGCCGGGCCCTTGGAGGCGTAAGTGACGTAGCCATCGGGCCCGGTAATGACCACCATGTCCAGCATCCCTTCCGGGTAATTGGCCAGCACCAGATGCACCGCCTGGTCAAAGCCGCCCCGGTCGCTGAGGTACACATCGCGCAGGTATTGCAGCGCCGAATCGGCACTGCGCAGCGTGCCATCAAATTGCTGGGTCGCCGCCTCGGACAACTGCTTGGCGCGTTGCTCATTGCGGTCCAGCGCCGCTACATATTCGGTGGAGTGCAGATCCGCCAATTTGGACCAGTAAAAGAAGGAGCCCAGCATGGCCAGACACACAATGGCCACCGCCAGGGCCGTGCTGGGCCCGGTGGCGCGGAGTCGGAACCAGGGCATCGCAGCGTCCTCTTACGGGCCGCCTGGCGGACATTCCATTGCCAGCCACGCGCATCGCTGCGGAAGCACGCATTGCGCAAATAGCCCGAACGGCCAGGCAACGGCGAAAGTCTTGATCATGGTAGGGGGCGGCGCCAACTCGCCGGACAGGCAACCTTAAAGAAAAGTGCTTTTTTTGATATTGATCGGCGTCAATAAAGCCTGTGGAACTACTGGCGCAGAGGCCCTTTTGGCAGGGTAAGTGGGTATAGTCCAGCGCTTGGGAATGGGGTCTGATGGGTGTTCAAAAATGCATCGACAGACGGATTATTGGAGGTCAAAGCAATTGCGCATCGTTGCCAATGAGCGAACCATTCCCCGACTGCACATGGTCGGGACGCTGCTGATCGTCCTGCTGTTGACGTTGGCGCTGGGTGCCTTTTTTGTCTGGCGCAGCGCGGCCGAGCACCAGAGTTCACTGGAGCGCATTGCGCGCTCGTTACGCGTCCAACAGGAGTTGCGACTGAACGCCGAGATGGATTCGGCCGTCAGCTACCTCGAATTCGCCCGTCGCCGTACCGATGACGTTTTGCGCCGCAGTCTGCGTGAGCAGGTGGACACCGCCATGCACATCGCGCAGTCAATTTATGACCGCGAAATCAAGCGCAAACCGGCCGCCGAAGTGCAACGCACGATTACCGAGGCGCTGCGCAGCGTGCGCTTTTTTGAGGGACGCGGGTACTACTTCATTGATGACCTGAACGGCAAGTTCATTCTGCTGCCGATAGCGCCCCAACTGGAGGGCAAAACCAATCTGGACAACCGCGATGACCGGGGCCACTACATCATGCGGGGCCTGATTGATGCGGCCCGCAAACCCGAGGGCGAGGGCTTTTCCAGCTACCGCTGGTATTCGCCCGACAACCCCAAGGTGATGGAAGACAAGTTGGCCTACGTGCGCCTGTTTGCTCCGTTTAACTGGCTGATTGGCACCGGCGACTACACCTCCAAATGGGAGCAACTGCAACAGCAGGAGGCGATTGCCCGCCTGCGTACGCAACGCTTTGGCGCCAGTGGCTACATCGCCATCCTGGATGGACAAGGCACCTCGTTGCTGTCACCTTCCGATAGCACGCTGGAAGGAAAAAATATCCGCGAATTCGAGGCGCAGCGGCGCGATGCGGTGGCGCTGATCCTGAAGAAAGCCCAGGAAGGGGGCGGCTTGGTGCATTACCCGTGGACGGTTCCCGGTGCTGCGGAAGTGCTGTCCAAGACCGCGCTGGTGCGCAAGGTGGAGCCTTGGGGCTGGATCCTGGCGGCCAGTATTCAGGACGATGAGTTGCAAGGGGCCTTGGGCGAAGAAATTCGCAACCAGTCCGACGCCAACCAGCAGCGCTGGTCGCAACTGATGGTGGCGCTGCTGATTGCTTTGACTTCGGGGCTGGCCGCGTCGTATGCCTTTGCGCGCTGGACCAACACGCTGTTTTCCCGGTTTCATGCCGAGACCGAAGAGAAGAACCGGGTGATTCAGGAGAGCGAAGCGCTGTTTCGCGCCGTGTTTGACAACGCCGCCATCGGCATTGCGCAGCTTTCGCCGCAGGGCAAGTTTTTGCAGATCAACCAGCGCTATTGCGACATCTTGGGCTACACCCGCGAAGATATTTTGAACCAGGGTTTTGACTTTCAACGCGTCACCCTGGCCGAAGACCTGGTGCAGGACAGGCAAGCGGCCGCGCGCATGGTGGCCGGCGAGATCGATAACTATCTGGTCGAGAAACGCTACGTCCACCAAAGCGGCAAGCATGTCTGGGTGAGTTTGTCGGCCCGCATCTTGCGCGACGCGCAAGGCCATCCGCTGTACTTCGTTACCGCAGTGCAGGACATCGACGACCGAAAACATGCCGAGCAGCGCCTCAAGCTGGCGGCGAGTGTGTTCAACCACTCGCGCGAAGCCATCATGATTACCGACCCGGGCGGCAACATCATCGAAATCAACGACGCCTTCAGCCGCATTACCGGCTATGCGCGCGACGAGGTCATTGGGCAGAACCCGCGCATTCTCAAGTCGGGTCGCCAGCCGGCCGAGTACTACACCGCGATGTGGGAAAGCCTCAAGACCCACGGGCACTGGCACAGCGAAGTCTGGAACCGGCGCAAGAACGGTCAGGTGTATGCCGAGTTGCAGACCATCAGTGCCGTCAACGATGCCAACGGGCGCCTGAGCTATTACGTGGCCCTGTTCACCGACATCACGCCGATGATGGAGCACCACAAGCAGCTCGAACACATCGCGCATTACGACGCACTGACCGACCTGCCCAACCGCGTGCTGCTGGCCGACCGCCTGCAGCAGGCCATTTCGCAGTCGCAGCGGCGCAACCAGTCGGTGGCCGTGGCCTATCTGGACCTCGACGGCTTCAAGGCCATCAACGACACCTACGGTCACGATATCGGTGACCAGTTCCTGGTGGCACTTGCCGGGCGGCTCAAGTCCACCCTGCGCGATGGCGACACGCTGGCCCGGATTGGAGGGGACGAGTTTGCCGCCGTGCTGGTGGATTTGGACTCGGTGAAGGAGTGCGAGCCGGTGTTGCGGCGCCTGCTGCAGGTGTCGGCTGAAAAGATTCAGGTGGGCGAGGTCGACATGCAGGTTTCGGCCAGCATCGGGGTGACGATTTATCCGCTGGACGGTGTGGATCCCGACATGCTCATGCGCCATGCCGACCAGGCCATGTACCAGGCCAAACAGGCTGGCAAAAACCGCTTCCAGATGTTTGACCTGGAGCACGACGAGGCGATCCAGAGTTTGCAGGACCGGCTGGTACAAGTCGCCCGGGGCATCACCCAAAACGAATTTGTTTTGTACTACCAGCCCAAGGTGGACATGGATTCGCGCGCCGTGGTGGGCGCCGAAGCCCTGATCCGCTGGCAGCACCCTGAGCGCGGTCTGCTGCCGCCCATGGTGTTTTTGCCGGATGTGGAGGACAGCCCCTTGAGCATCACCTTGGGGGAGTGGGTGATCGAGACGGCGCTGCGCCAAATGGCAAGCTGGCAGCGTGCCGGGCTGGTGGTGCCGGTGAGCGTGAATATCAGTGCCTACCAATTGCAGCAGCCCGGGTTTTCGCAGCGCCTGAAGCTGCTGCTGGATGCCCACCCCGAAGTCAACCCGGGGCACCTGCAAGTGGAGGTGCTGGAGACCAGCGCGCTGCAAGACATTTCCATGACCGGCAACGTCATGAACCAGTGCCGTGCCATTGGCGTGGGTTTTGCACTGGACGACTTCGGTACCGGCTATTCGTCGCTTACCTACCTCAAGCACCTGCCGGCCGAAATGCTGAAGATCGACCAGAGCTTTGTGCGCGACATGCTGATTGATTCCAGTGACATGGCGATTGTGGAGAGCGTGATCGGGCTGGCGCGCGCGTTTGGCCGCCAGGTGCTGGCCGAAGGGGTCGAAACGGAAATGCACGGTCAGCGCCTGCTGGGTATGGGCTGCTCGCTGGCGCAGGGCTTTGGCATTGCGCGGCCGATGCCGGCCGCGCAGTTTGAAACCTGGGCCGCCGACTGGCAAGCAAACCCGCATTGGCAAGCCTAGAATCCGCCCCACTTCCCGCGCGTGGTGCGTACGGAATTCAACCTGGTAAATCCATGAGCACACTCCAACTCACTTACTTTGACATCGACGGCGGCCGCGCCGAACCGGCGCGTCTGGCACTGCACATCGGCGGTATTGCGTTTGAGGACAAGCGCTTTGCCTTTCCCGAATTTGCCGAGTTGCGCAAGTCCACTCCGTTCGGGCAGGTTCCTACGCTGCATGTGGACGGCGTGCTGGTGACCCAGAGCGATGCGATTACCCGCTATGCCGGCAAGCTGGCTGGCCTGTACCCGACGGACCCGTTCCAGGCCCTGCTGTGTGATGAGGTGTTGACCGCGGTAGAAGACGCCAACATCAAACTCGGCACCAGCTTTGGCCTGACCGGCGACGCACTGAAAGAGGCGCGCACGGCGCTGGTGAACGGACCGCTGCCGCTGTACCTGGGCTGGCTGCAAACCCAGTTGCAAGCCCATGGCGGCGCATTTTTTGCCGACAACCGCCTGACGGTGGCGGACTTGAAAGTGTTTGTCTTTGTGCGCGGGCTTCGCTCGGGTCGCCTGGACCATGTGCCGCTGGATCTGGTGGAGCGCGTGGCGCCGGCGCTGGTCGGTTACCTGGAGCGCATCGCCCAGACCCCGGCCATCGCGCAGTATTACGCGCGGTCCAAGGCCTAACACCAACTTAGCGTGCGCGCCGGGCGCGGGGCTTCTTGGCGCCTGCAGGTGT
>ERZ1034361.87-NODE-87-length-63089-cov-6.346839_pt1 | contig 63089 bp, 73 predicted proteins | sample MGYA00520617_ERZ1034361 | MGnify/ENA primary metagenome ERZ1034361 (study PRJEB33736, sample SAMEA104284507) | Azolla filiculoides | biome: Urban; feature: Water surface; material: Ditch water | place: Netherlands | collected 2015-10-28 | depth 0-0.1 m ... | reverse complement strand
CGAATGTCCTGCGCTGCGTTGGTGACGGACGGAGTACCCGCAACATCATCGACTGCATAGGTGTGCTGGTACAGCAGGCGAGCACCCTCGCCGAACACAAGGTTGTAGCTTGGCGCAGGGCGTGGGTCTGCGAAGGTGAAGTTGACGAGCGCGACCCCGTTCGGGTCACGGACGAGGTGCTTCGTCGGTACGACGCTACTCGCAAACCCGGCGCACAGGATACCCTGCCACTGGTTCTGTACTTCGGGGGTGCCAACCGCAGTGGTGGAGGCACCTACCTTCGCACCACTGATCGGTTGGGTGACCGGCATGTTACTTAGGCATGGCTATCGGTGCCAACGGCAATGACCCAAGCCGCGTAAATCTCAGCGATCTCCGCTGCGCTCAAGCACCCTGTGTATATTGCAACGTCGGTTGGGGTTATCGCTGTGTGCTCGGTAAGACCTTTCCCTGTCAGTCTAAACTGTCCGCCGCCGAAGTCTGCGTTGAACCCGATTTGCTGGTGTACGGTGTACATGGCGGAAGCCCCCGAGATCATCGTTCGTAGGTTGGTCTGTCCGGTAGCGATGGTGCCAACAGAAACACCGTCAACAAACGCCTCGTGCTTCAACCCCGTGTACGGGTCGGCGACTACTGCGAACATGTGCAACCCAGCATTGGCCAACGGCCCAGCAGCCCAGCGGCAGTCCTGATACCCGTTGCCCCCGTTACGCCAGTAGAACCGAGGAACCCCCCCGCTCTCAAGCGACATGTAGATGGTGTGGTAGGTGTAATCTTGGTTGTTGTCTTTCCACTGATCGTTTTCACACCCGGTCACGTTAATCAAGTTCCCGTTAGCGGTGCTACCTATATTGTTGTTGAAGAACACGATGTAGGTGCCACGATCCCAATGGGGAGGTGTGACGCACTGAAGCCGTCGGGCAACCCCATTACGAGTTACTAGGCGACGCCGCCCCGAAAAGAACGGTTGGGTCTTTGGGTTAGTACCTCGGACATAGGTAACGTCAACCTTCTGGCCTTGTTTCGACACTCGCGGGGTTGCCATTGGTGAGTCGTCGAACGGCATGTACAAGAACGGGGCTTTGCTATGAATCTCGCTCACGAACCGAGGAAGAACCCGCTCCGCCGACTCAGTGTTCCACACCGTATCAAGTAGCTTGGCAGTCTCGGCGTCCGACAACTTACGGTTCCAGTACGCCCAAGGGCCGGAGATAACGCCGGTCGCGCTCGGGTTGATGACCCCTTTCCACGAGTACCCGCCGTTGCTGTCCCAGTTATTGAAGCTCCACCCTGACATAAGCTGGTTCTCGCCATACACCAAGAACCCGAACCTGAACGGCTCCCCCTCCCCCCAGTTGCTCCCGTAATACTGGTGCTTGTTGAGGCTACCCAACGCGGCCATCGTGTAGGTCGCCACAGTGCCTGCATCGACGTCCAACACGTCCACTAGGATCGGGTCGGAATGCAGCCCGTACCGAACGGCGACGGCGTACCACTTGTCGTTGGTGAGGGTGGTAACAAGCAAGTCGCGCTTGCTCCCTGTATTAGGAACACCGTTGTTATCAACCAACCACCGAAGGCGTAGCTCCCCCGTGGTGTTGATAGTCACGTTGAAGAAGGTGTCCCCCGGGTAGTAGTAGCCGTTGTCCGGCCAGAACACACCCCCCGCGTCCCGGCTATATATCGGGCGTTCGCTGTAATTCGGCTGGTGCGCATTGCACACCGCGTAGGTGGCGTGTTGCCCGTTGGTCTTGTGGGTGAAGAACATCGTTAGCGCAGCGGCCTGACTAACTCGTGGGCACTCCGCGTCGATGTTACCGTCTACATATCCATACTGCGAACGTAACCGGTTGATCCACCCTGCTTTGGTACTAACCAATTTGAACCCGCGAATGCTTGGGTTCGTCGGGATGGGGGTCGTACCTGCGGCGGGGGCAGCGGTAGTGTCCGTCCACGAACTAATACCGCCGTAGTCGGTATCTGTACCCGTAGCGGTAGAGCCACCGGCAGGTCGTGCCATGTGAACCCGAGTCCCTTGCCCACCACCACGGAACACCGGTACGCCGGACATGGCAGGCGCAAGCGCGTCGAGGTACCCGAGGAAGTCGCCATCGACAGTGCCGTTCGCTGTTTTGATCGGCGTGACGTAGTCCTTGATGAGAGCGTTCTTCGGCTCGACGCCGTCGTTGTCGACCGTGAAGACCATGTAGTCGGTCTTGTCCGGGTCGAGGTTGTTGAACATGTACCCGCCGTAGATGTCCGTCTTGGTCTTCGCAATAATGGAGAGCGTGGCGTGATCCATCAGGACAACGGGGTTGTCCACTTTGATCGAGCCTTCTTCTGACACGATCCCGTAGATCGCCCCGTTGGTATCAGCCATGCTGCTTCCTTTACTTTGCTATCAACACGCCGCTCAGATGGCCAGCGGCGTTCTCATACACGTCAATCCCACACCACACGCCAGCTACTTCCCGCATAGACACACGGTACTTGCCGACGAACACACCGCGAAAACGATCCCACATAGTAGGCTCCCATCTGAGGGAGTCCACCATGCGACCCACGGGCGCAGTGGTGGGGAAGACGCTGAGTATCACAGCTTGAAGATTTTGTTCGCGCCGTTGTCCCACACGACGATGATGTCGCCGCCGTTCGGGGTGATAGGCAGACCAGTCGCCGAGTCGATCAGGGCGATCAGCGGGCTGGTGGCGTTGTCGCCAGTGTCCTTGTAGATGATGAGCGCTTCAGACTCCGCACCAGACACCGCCGAGAACGTCACGTCGTTGGCGTCGGCCGCACCCGCCGTCGAGGCTTTGCCCGTGAGGGTAACGCCGGCAGCGATGATGGCAGAGCCTGACACGTCGGACAGGTACTCGTGAGTGGTGAAGTTCGGCGTGTAGACGTTCTTGTCCACGAGGCACACCTTCATAGTATCGGTGTCCCAGTTGATTTGACCGCGCAGGAAACGCTCACGGGCCTTGTCGTAAAGTGTATTTGCCATGACTATTCCTTTTCAGTGGCGGTTGAACCAAGCGCAGCGGTGCGGCACCGGTAGTAGAGATATGCTACTTCTTCGAGCTTCAGCGTGGTTGCGCCGAAGCTATCGTTCGGGAGCTGCCCTAACGTCGCTGGGCAACTTGCCGTCACCAGTGCTTCCGTTGGACAGGGCTTTGTTAAGTAACTGCAACCCGTCAGGATCATGGCGGCAATCACGATACACAATCTTTTCATGGACTTGCTTCTCCAGAGGTTGCCTGATTGTAACGCGTTTCACGTCAATCTTTGCGATCTCTCGGGCAGCAGCGGCCAGTGCTTCTTCGCGGGCTTCCTTCTGTGCCACCTCCCGCTTGGCCACCACCCCTGACTCCCACTTGATCCCCGTGACTACGCCGCCGGAAAACAGCACAACGGCCAGTATTGCCGCGATGACCGTCGTATTCATCAGGCGATCTCCATCCACACTTCTTCGCCGTCGTTGAGGGCTGCCTCGATCTTGGCGTACAGGGCGGCGTAGGCCACACGGCTGCCGACAACCATCTGGTCATCGTCGCTCGCGCCAGTACCGGGGAGCAGGCACCCGTCGGTATTGAGGTGGGTGTTACCCGGATGGATGCGGATACCCTCGTACCCGGGGACGTTGTGCAGCAGCGGCATCAGGCGCTTGAAGCGGTTCGACATGGTGATCGTGACGCGGTAGCGCCCTCGCGGGATAGCCGTGGTTCCGGGTATCTTCCACTGGGTCACAGGCACGCCCATGACCTCGCGCACTTGGTCTTCGAGGAACACGCACTGCCAACGGCTGCCGACGTAGACGTCGCTGATTGTGCAGCCGTTCTCGCTAGGGTGTCTGTGGACTGAGATTTCCATTGCGTCGCTCCGTTTCGATATTGGCTAAATTCTTCTTCCGCTCGTTGGCTGGGCAGGTGTCGCAGCTTGCGTACAAACTCGTTATGCGAGTGAGCTGGTCGTTGAGCTTGGTCACCTCGTCGCGCAGGTCAAGGTTCTCTTTGCGCAGCGCAGCAACCTCGTCGTGCAGCGCACTAAGCGCTCGGGATAGCCCAGCGTTGACCTCGGCCAACCGGTTGATCTCTTTGGTAAGGGTCTCGTAGACGGTGGAGATCGCCATGCCGCCTGCGGCAGTAGCGTTGGCCCCAGCTTCAAGTACCTTCGATCCTGCCTCAACAGCTTTAGTGTCTGCGCCGATGCCGATCCACTGGCCGAACGCTTTGCGGAAGGCGAAGGCTGCGCCTACGACGCCGCCAGCCCCACCGAAAACCCACATTGCTGCGCTGTTGACGGTTTCGGCATCAATACTCACGTTTTGTCCTCGACTCGGTAACGAACCAGAACCCACCACGCAGCTACGGTAAGCATCAGTTCGGCAGCCATTGCTGCTGGTGGTTGGTATGTATCCCACCCTCTGAAGTGCGACGCGAAGCATGAGATCGTAGCCGCTGTCCACAGAAGGCACCCAAGTATACCTTCAACCCATAGGACTAGGCGAGTGCGAATGTCGTACACGAGCGCCATAACAGTGCATATACCCTGCACCCCGAACAGCACTGCCCACAACAGCTCGGGGGCCATCTGCGCCATGAGCGCGTAGGTAGTGCGTCCAGTGCCGGCAGCCATCTGCGCTACCGACGGGAACAGTGCCCCCGGCCACACCAACATAACCGCCCAAGCTAGTGAGGATAGCCCGAGGATGAACCGGGTACCTATCAGATCAGTACCCCACGCCAGATACACAAGGCGTGCCTTGTGTATCGCACACCCGGCGCACCGGATGTCCTTGTTCCGATTGAATCGTTTCTGCGTCAACGTCATATTCACTCCTCGTAATGTCGAAGGAAGTCGAGGGTTTTCTGAGTCTCTATTACCTTCTCTTCGAGCGCGGAGATCGTGTCTGCTTCCCCCCGTATCGTAGCGTCGGAAACAGCTTGGTTCAACGTAGCCAGTTTGTTCTCGGCAAGAGTAATCAGTTCGGGTATTTTCATGGTTACACCAGTGGGATGAGTTCTTGCGAGATTGTAGAGAGGTGCGCTTGCAACAGAACCACGTCGTATTGATCTGCCCCGTCGTTGGCGCAGTACGCCGCCATGCGGTTACCGAGGGCTGCCGTACCTGCCTGAAGGAAGTCGGTCGGCGTGAAGGGGGTAAGCACTCGGTTAAGGGTATCGAACCGGTAAATCTGGTTGATCGCTGAGGCGGTGTACGCGTTGATGTAGCAGAACCGACCCTCTTGCCCGAATGGACTGTACGCGTAGCTCGTGCCTGTTGGGAGGGTAACAGCCCCGTCGATAACCGCTGCGCCTGCCCAAGTACCACCAATGGCCCCAGCGATGTCAAGCGTATCTACCGTGGCGGCGCTGCCCCGGAAGAAGTACAGGACGCTGTGGCGAGCATTGCGCGCTGCGTCAGGTTGAATGCCGAACGACGGAACCCACCCGCCACCGGCAGCGTTGGCGGCGGGGGCGACACCGAAGTAGGTGGTGCTCCACGTGTTCGCCGTGATATTAGCTGTGCCGTTGTTGATCGTCGCATCCATGTAGTTGTAGGCGTACACGGTGGTGCTTGCCGTAGTGCGTGCGAGGATCAGGTTCGGGTACTCGATAACGTACTTGGCGTTGATGCTCGGTGCCACTGTCCAAGCTGTACCCACCGTGTAGACAGGCGACGGGCCAGCAGTGTGTGACGCAATGATGCGACGCTGACCGACAGCGGTTGGTGTGGTCGTGTCTTGGACAATACGAATCTGGAAGTTGCGGTACTCGTTGGCTGCGATAACTGCGTCGCCGAGCGTCGCCTGCCCCGTCAGCGTCGAAGCGCCACCGGCAACCGACGCTGCAAGCGCGTGGCGAGTCTCAACCCCTGTGTCGTAGGCGAACGCGCCTTTGATAAACCCTTCTCCCGGTAGCGTGTTGTACGGTGTGTACTGCTCGTCCAGACAGACCATCGACGAGTCAGTGGTCAGCGTTGCCGGGAGGTTGGTGATCGGCAGCGTTGTCGAGAGGAAGTTGGTGGCACACTCGACGCTACGGAACGCGTTGGCTGCCAGCAGACCAGAACTGAGCATGAACACGCGGCCAGCGACGATCTCGTAGCGAGCGCCGGAAGCTGGGGTGAACGTGAACGGTGACAGGACGCGGATCGTCGGGGTCGTGCCTGCGGTATTGGCGACGATGTAGCGTTCTTCCGTCTTGCCCGCCACAGTGTCGGTGATCCGCAGTTTGAACCCATAATCGCCGGAACCGCCGCGATTGGCCAACATGTTGAGTCCGACCGCAGCAGGGAACGCGGTCGAGATAACTACCGAACTCGTCGTAGCCCCGGCTGCGATCGTGCCGACCAACCCAAAGGACGGCGCAAACACGCTGGCAGCCCCCGCGCCGAACACGCCGGCCAGTGCGGGGGACATGACGAAGTTCCACGCTTTTGTCACGATGTTAAATCGGTTCAGTACCGTAGCGCTGACCAGTTGGTAGACGAACGGGTTGCGACTCAGACCAGAGCGGAGGTCAGAACAGAGACTGGCCCCTGCGGCATGGGCGTTCGGCGCAGGAGGAACCTGACGCCACATCATCATGTCGATTACTTTTTTGAATGTATTTGCCATGCCAGTTCCTTATCAGGTAATCCGTGCGCGGACGTTGAGCGCCCATGCTGCGTTGATGTTGGCGTTCAGCAGCATGTCTGAGTTGCGCCCGTTAATGCCGTTCAGGTTGGTTACAGCGCCAACCGTTGTCACCGTAGCCAGCGTCGGTAAGTTCTCGATGGCGGCTGTGACGCGCTGGCGTTGGGACGACTTATCGTACCCGAGCGGGGCCATGAGCATAAGGAGAATGCGGCGTAGTAGCCCGTTACTGGCGTCGGCTGTGACCTCCGTCGCCAGATTCTCAAACGCGTTTCTCATCGTCATAGTCCGTCCTCAATCCACATTGTCATATCTTGCCCGTCACTACCCAACCCTGTCTGGAACCACACGTATGCGGAGGGGGGAGCTACCGGGGCGGTAGGGCCGATGAAGGTGTTGCTGACACCCCCCGCCCCGGTGTCATCGCCGGCAGGCAGCTCTTGTACCTTCCCGGCGATTATTACGAGGGGGCGACGGGTTGCCATGACTTATGCCAGAACGATCGGGTCGTTGGCTTCAAACACGACGGTGGTCGCGCTGATAGCCGTACCGAGTTTCTGCACCACGTTGCCGGAACCTGACGGCGGAGTGGCGGTCGCTACGCCTGCCGTGGTACCGAGGAACACCGGGCCGGGAGTTTGGCCAGTAACCGCCGTGTTCTGACCCTCGAAGTACACCGTGGCTGGGGCACCCGAGGCGGCACCGACAAGTACGAAGCCGTGAGCTTCCTTGCCTGACACAGTAGCGTCGGCCTTACGAACCTTAGCGCCCGTGCTGTTCCAGATATTGACGAAGTCACCGGCAGCAACAGCTTCTGACGTGGTGATGATGGCGGTGTCAGCAGCTACGCCGACAGGCATCATGGTCGAGTCTAGGCGACCGGAGGCGTCGAGCTGCGGGAGCTTACCTGCGTCGCCCGCGCCCGCCGAGGTGTTCTTGGCGTTCAGGATCGTCGGGTCGATGATACCTGCGGCGGTTTGTTTGACGACCTTGTTGGCACCAGAGGCATTACTGGCGTTCATCATCGTGTCGTCGATGAGGCCCGAAGCGTTGAGTGCCGGGATGCGGTGTGCGTCGCCGGCCCCAGCAGTCGTGACGAGCGCCGCCTCCTCGGTGAGTGTGCCGGCAACTTGTTTCAGAACCTTCTTGGTTGATGCTGTTCCCATGATTCACTCCTTAAAAGATGATGGGTTCCCGGATTGAGACAAATAGCTTCGTCGCGGTAACCGGGAATCCCACGATCAAGCTGAACAATGCTGGTGCTTCCGGTGGGGTCTGTGTCAGCAGCCCGCTGTCTCCGAGGTACACAGGTAGGTTGGGTGCCCAGTTCCACGAGGGTTCGTCAATGTCGCCGTTGCGGACAATGAACACCGGTTCGTTGGATGCTGACGCGGAGATCGTGATCCCGAGTACCTTGTGCGCGTGCAGGATGTCGACGTTAGAAGCGTATCGGGGGAACACGTCAAGTCCGAATGCCTCGGGGACTACGACGCGATGACCACCAAGAGGGAAGTCGCCGAGCATACTGAACGTCGTGCCGCCGGCTGGGCCGGGTATGCCCTGATCGCCAGTGCGTCCGGCTGGGCCTTGGAAACCCACCTCGACAACGGTGACTACCTCTTCCTGAGAGACGACTGTCGCCACCTCCTCGTAGGAAACGATGGTGGTGTCCTCGCTCTGTGCGACGACGGTGAGGTCAGCCACGGGTTACTTCCCCGGTGAACGTGACGCCCGCCTTCGGCAGCGCCATGACGTTACCAGAAGCATCGACGATCTCGACGTCGTACACCCCGCTTGCAGCGGTGATCGCAGCGGTGATCGCCTCGGGTACCACGAAGTTGATGCGGTGCAGCACAGGGTCGAGCGTTGCGTAGAGTCCGAGGTCGAGGAGGACAGCAGGGGAGTTCTCGGTCGTGCGCACGTGCGCACGGACGGTGACCCCGACCAAGTCCATAGGTACCCCGTACTGGATGACGCCGCCCCCCGTGTAGCTCGGGAACGCCGTACCATTGACCTTGTTGATCTCGATCGTGTCCTCGTCGATCACCTTCGCGTTGAAGTAGTCCGACGTACGCATCGGCGAGTTCTTCGCGTTGAGTGCAGTTGGGCCTTTAGCCCCCGTGACAGCGAAGCGCCACCCGTCGGGTAGTCCGTGGGCCGGTACCGTCAGGCGTATCGGCGCTGTCTTGCTCACCGCAGTGACGAGCGCGTACGCAAGCAAGGGCTGTTCAGGGCGGAGTGACCACTTGAAGGTCTCTCCCCTGCGGATCGTTAGTTCCTTGCCTGCCATTTAATTCCCCTCACCAACTAGATCGAGCACTTCGTTAGACAGCCTACCTTGCTGGGGCACACCGTACCTGTCGGCATTGTACTGAGCCTTCGCCACTCCAGCAATGACGCGTTTCAGATCACTTCCTTTGATAAGCTCAGGGTGACGTTGTTGCAGGTCGAGGAACTTGTCGACGCCCTCTTGGTACAGCTCGTCGTCGCCTGTGGCGTGGCCGTAGGCAACCTTGCCCAGCGCCCGCTTGGCGAGCGCCTTGGCGTGGGCCTGTGCTTGGTACACTGCGCCGCGCTGCTCCTCTGCTTCGAGGCGGTCAGCACTCTTCAGACCGAGCACCGTCTTCAGCGAGTCCATCGCTGTCGGTTGATAGTACACGACGCCTTGCTTATTCTTTACACCGTCGAAGTCGGCAGCAGCGGAGTAGATGTCAGCCATCGGTTTCGGGGTGAGCTGCTTGACTGCCTCGCCATACTCGCCGTCCGCGATTGCGCCGGCACCTGACCAAGCCTTCTTCACCATCGCGCCGGACGGGCCGGTGAAGCGTGCGAGGTAGTAGTTGAACTCGTCGGCAGCCGTCTTATCCTTCGGCACGTACTGGCGATCCCCGAGGAATGGCAGGATGGAACCTGACTCAACCCGGCTCGGGTCGATACCGAGGGTAGCAATCGCGCCGTGGGACAGTATCGACCCGTAGGTCTGGATGAAGTTCGTGCGGCTGTCCAGTAGGTCGTCATCGTCCTTGAACATGTCGGCGAGGAAGAACAGTACCGGTGACAAGGTAGTGCCGGCAGCGCCTGTGAGGGCGAGCTGGGTACCGAGTGTCCAAGCCAGCGTCTTGCGTGCCAGTGCGGCCTGCTTCTCGTCCTTGAGCTGCCCGCCCGGGAACATCGCGCCGAACTCTGCGTTCTTCACGTCACGTGCCAGCAGCGCCAGCATGTTGAGGCGGTACTTCTGGAACTGCCAGATCGCTTTCTTCCACGGCCCCTGCATCATCTCCGGTGAGTTGTGTGGGTCGTAGTTGAAGTGCGACTGGTTGTCGATGAAGTCGCGGGTAGCGGCGAGGAGTTGATCCTGCGTGACCTTGGGGTCTTTATCGACGACAAGGCGGGCGAAGGCGTGCGCCGTCACCTGACGGTTGAACACCTCAGACTTGTGCATACCGTATGACGCAGCCTTCATCATCGTGCGCCATGAGGTGTGCATGTCCGAGTCGTTACCTTCGGCAAGTCCTGCCATCGTGGCCGCAAGGGTGAAGTCATCCATGCCCGTCTGGTGCAGCTCGTCGAGTACGCCTTTGACTCGGGGGTCAAGGTTCTTGTCGCCGAGGATACCGTCCTTGGACGCGAATTGCTTGGTAGCTTCCGAGATGTACTTCAGCGTCTTGCCGGCGGTGAACATCGCAGCCATCCGTGGCATCGCTACCATCGGCGTCTGCAACCCGTTCATCAATATTTGGCTGGGCGACGTCATCATCCACCCGAAACTGAGCATCGTCAGTCCTTCGGCGAGCGGGTTGAACTCGACCCGTTTAGTGCCCTCGTACTGACCCTTGACGGCGTTCATCACGTTCATCATCTTGACGGCTTTGTCGTTGCCCTCACCTGCCTTGCGGACGAAGGACTCCATGTCGGACAGGTTGGCCGACAACTCCTTGTTGAACTTGATGTTGGCGATGTTAGATGCGAACGACATCATGTAGGAGTTGAACGCACGGCTCGCATCCAGTGGGAATCCTTCGACATACTTGCGGGCGTTGGCCCCCTGCATCAAGCTGTGCTCGGGGATAGAGTGCAGGTAGGCATCCAACAACGTGTCGTACGTTGTTGCTTGCGTCTCCCGATTGCGGCTGTTACGTGCCCGCAGCTCGGCTTGTTTGTCAGCCGGCAAGTTCGGGTCGATGTCCACAATCGGGAACATGGACTGCACGCCCTTGTTGATCTTGTTGATGAGACCTTGGTCGACGCCGTCGATCTCTAGGTGGAACTCGCTACGCTGTGTGGTCGACACCGTGTGGGTGCTGCCGTAGCGTGCGCGCTGGTCTGCCGCGAACTTGACTGCTTCGCGTTCGGAGTCGTGCCCGGTGAACTCGATCTGGTTGTTCTTCTCGTCTCGTACTTGAACCATGAAGTTACCGAACCGCTTGAGCGGTGAGTAGGGTGCGTGCTTGATCCGGTGGATCGCCATGTCGATGCGCGCACCAAACTCCTGTTGGAACAGGTGGGCCTCTTCCTCGGTCATGTTGTTCAGGTCGATGCCTTTGACGGCAGCGAGCGTGTTCTTGATCTCGGTATACCGGTCGAGGAACGCCTTCTGGTACGAGTCCTGTACCTTGGTATACAGTTCCTGCCCGCTCTTGCCGATCTGCAACCACATGCGGTTGATGTGCGCGATAGCCTCGGCACGGACAATCGGGTCGATGCCGACAGCAGTCGGTACGTTGTCTTGCCCCGGCCACACTTGGTAGAACGAGCTGTACGAGATGAGTGCATTGAGTACCTTCGACTTGTCCGGGTTGGTACGTCGCATGTCCTCAAGCGCTCTCGTTACTTCCCCTGCCTCATAGACCCTGCGCTGGCGTTCGTCCGCCCACCCGGAGTAGTTCTTGATGAAGTTGGAGTACGAGTTGGTGGTTGTCTTGGTACCGTTCTCGTTGGTCACCGTGTCATTCCACAACTCGTTAAACGACGCGTGCAACTGCGTTGGGCCGAGGAACTTGTACAGGTGCCGGGGTACTGAGCCGACCTGCCCATCCTTCATAGCGGAGAACAACCCAGTCACGAACCCCATGACGTCCTTGGCAGCGCCGCCGATGATCTTGGAACCGTTCGGCTGAATCTCTGCGTCACTGTCCCCGGCCAGCCGGCCGAGGTCGTCGAGTGCCCGGGAGAACCGTGCCGTCTGTGCGGTGCTCAACTCTGGCTTACCGATCATCGAGTCGAGTTCTTTCATCGCCTCGTTGTATGTCATCCGGCTTGACGGGGTAGACACGCCCTGTGTGCGGTACTTGACGACGTCGTTGAGGAGGGCGTCCACATCAGCGTTGTTGACGACGATGTCGTCGATACCGATTAGTTTGTGGTACAGCTTGGTGATGCCTGACTTGAGTTTCGACCTCACGTCACCGTTCAGTGTCTCGCCGCGTTCCTGCATGTCGGTTAGCACCTCCTCGGCCGCAACGTCGCGGCTCAAGCCCAAGTCCATCTTCTCCTTCATGCGCTTGCGCAATGCAGCATTGGCCCACAGGCGGTTGGTCACGGCGCTGGTGCTGTCCCCGAGTAACCCGTGCAGCCCCTCGTGGGTGCGCTCGTGCAGGATCGTGCTCGCTGCGTCCTTGGCGTCTGCCAAGTTCTCAGCGATTAGGACGACGCTCCCGTCGGCTAGGTAGATACCTTTGGCATCAGCCGGGACGGTCATTGCGGGGGTACCGTCGGCGTGTAGCGGCACCGTGCTCAGGTACTCTGCCACTGTGCTGAACAGCTTGATCTCGCCTTCCCGGTCGGTACGGTTGTTGTTGGATTGCTGGACAACATTCGCCACTGTGGCTAGGTGCTCAGGAGTTACTTCTGCGTGGACAGCGGTCTGCCCTCCCGTCCTAGAGTATTTATTGCCGGTGATTTTCTCGTACGCCGACATGTACTTCGACTGGATCGCAGTCTTCGTCTTGTCGCTCACGGCCGAGTATTGCGGGTTGTTCTTTATGGCGTTGTAGGCAAGTTCGAGTACGTCCTCGTCACCTCCAGCAACCACCTCTTCTAGTGTGGCATCCACAACTTCGTTGAATGCCAACAGCGGGTTTCGCTTCTTGGACAGGTTCTGAGTAACGTCGTGGTCGAACTTGTCCTTATCAAAGAGGGCGGAGGTCTCGCCGTCCCAGTTGTCGTTGGTAGCTTCTGGTTGCTGGGCGTTATCACGAAGCAAGTCCCACGCTGACGCGCGTTCGTTGACAATACGAACCACCTCGGCCTTGGCGATGTCCCGCGAAGAAAGCTCTGTCTTCTCCTTCTCGATCCGGGCCTTCTTCTGCGCCTTGGTCTCGTTCTTCGGTGGTTTAGGTGCGACAGGCGGGTTGTCCATACCAGCCACGAACGTGCCGGTGTCCCCATTCTCAGGGTTCTCCCACACCCAGTTGTTGTCTGCGGCGTCCTTCGACTCCTTGCGGAACACGATACTGTGCCCGTCTTGAGTGTACGTTTGCTCGTCGAACAGTTGCCCGTTGGTGCCGTCGAACTTGCCGCTCGGTGCATCCGCAGGTAGGGGAGCTACCTCCTGAGCGAGCTGGGTCGCCACAGAGGGTACCGGAGCTATCTTGGCCTTGGTAGATACCTTGGCCTTGGTAATTGGGGCAGTACCCGTAGCGGGCGGTACATCGACGACCGGACGTGTGAGGTCAGGAGCGACGTCCGTGGTTACGGTCGGCTCACCTTCTGGACGGTGCTTATCGAGTAACGCGGTGTCGAACTTGTTCAGCGTGGTGTCATCAGGCAGCGCGTCAAGGTACTCGTCAATGAGCGCTTGTGCTTCCGGTGACGAAGGGTCTACGCCACGTGCCTTGGCCATCTCCAAGAACTTCGCCGCGCCCTTCATGCTGTTGCCTTGTAGCCCCAGCGATTCCTTCAGGTTCGGTACCCAGTTCTGCTTGATGTTCAGCTCGTGCTCGGCGTGAGCGGCGAGCATCTTAGCCTCGTCGTTGATCTCGGCTTCCGTGACCAGCGTGACCTCGTTGGTCTGCAAGTCCTCGTTGCGGGTGACACGCGTATATACAGTGTTGCCGTTCTCGTCGATGTCCTTGACGAGACCCGCCAGTACCTGTTCCCGGGCGATGTCCTGCGCCGTAACGAGGGAGGTCTCGGGGATACCCGCGAGCTTCGCCTGCTGCTGCGCAACGATCGCATCCTGAATAGGGACGGACGTAAGTCGCAACTGCTCCTTGGTCATACCCAAAGCAGTTTGTACCAGTTCGTTGCGTCCTGCCTTCAAGTCGCGCTGGAACTCGCCGAAATTCCTCGGTGCCCCGGCGGTTACCGGTGCTCCGTTCGCACTCGTCCCTGTAAGGGACTCGATGCGGCGTTGGACGTCAGAGTACCCGCCGAACAACTCAGCCTGCCCTCCGGCCCCGGGCACAGGCGGTGTTACGCCGACCTCGGGTGCGGGTGGGGTGCCCGACGCAGCGTTAGCTTCCTGCTCCTTAGCGAACTGCGTGTAATACGCTGGATCGCCCAGCAGATCAAGCTGCTCGCCACCTTGCGTCAGCGGGTCGTACTGTTCCGGCGTGCCGATGTCGATGGTTTCTTGGTACGGTTCCGTGACCCCGATGGTGTCGTCGGTAGGGATGTGCAGGCCAAGCTGTTGCTGCCCGCTGCTGCCCATCGCGTTGAGGGCGGACGAGGGTAGGCGGGTTTTATCTAGTTCGATCTGCGCCTGCGCAAGTTCGTCGCGTAGGGCGTAGTGGATCGCGGTCGGCAGAGTCGGGTCTTGCAACAACCCACTGACTCGGGCTATCTGAGAATTGAGTTCGTCGACACGGGCGACAGTAGCTTCCTGTTTCGCCATCGCTGCTTCGACACGCTGCTCCTCGGTTACCTGCGGAGCCTCTGCGGTCTGCGGTACGTCAGCGAACAAACTGCCTTGCGGTGTCGGGGTAGACAGCGCCCCTTGCGGTAGCGGTGAGCCTGCGGCGGCGGCAGCGTCTGCCAACTGCGTGTTGATCTCTTGACGCGCGGCAGTGTTGTTGCGCAGCGATGCGCCGAAGGCACCGCCGAGGAACGCGCCAGCAATGCCTCCGAGCGCAGCGGACTGACCGACACCCTCGCCAACAGGTTTGCCGGTGAACACGTTCTGGATAGCTGTTTCGGAGCCGGACTGGATACTCTCTTCCGTAAGCTCCTTCGCGCCCCCCCTGAAGATGGACTTGGCCAAATTGGTGACCGGTACCCCAGTAGCCCCTACCATCTTGGCAGCGACCATACCTTCGAGTGCCCCGGCTCCGGTGAACTTAGTAACCAGCGGGGTCATAACGCCCGTGGCAACCGCTGACCCGAGGCCCGCGAGCTGCGCGTCCTCGGGACTCATCCCGGCTTCCTGCGCCGCGTTGATCGTCTCCACGTTAGCCGCACCACCTGCCTGCACCCCGCCCATGATGGATGCTGCGTTGCCGGCCCGTGATGCCACGTACGCTGCATTTGCCTTGGGCAAGGCTGCCGCTGCGCGTGCGGCTGAACTAGCCGCGCCTGCGGCGGGTAGGATAGACGCGAGGTTCGATACAACTAGGTCTTGGAGAAGTGCAGGCTCGGTGAGGTAGGTACCGATGCCGGTACCGACGCCTTCTTTGAACGCCGCTTGCCCGCGCTGCATCGCTGCTTGCGTCGGGTTCGACTTCCACGTGTTGAGTATCTGGTTGGTCTCGTTGAAGTTGTCCGAGAACCCTGTGGCGCGATCGAGCATCCCGCCGGTCGCTACGTTACCAACTCCATACGCAGCTTGGCCAAGGCCAACTGCGCCTTGGAGTAGCTGAACTCCCGCGTCCCGAGCGACTTCGCCCCCGGTGCGCCCTCGTGCTGCCTCCCTCGCGGCCGCAGCGGCTGCCGCCTCCGCTGCTTGTTGTTGCTTGTAGGCTGCGAGGGCAGTTGGGTTAGCTAGTATCGCGCCGTAGTCCACGATTATTTCTCTTTCTTGGGCGTAGTCAAAGCCGCTCTATCCTGTGGATTGAGTCCGAGTACATTACCGTTCCTCTGCATACCGACGTAGTTACCGCTGGCATCAGTGAGTATCTTGTGCGTCGGGGCGAACCGGTTCTCGATACGCTGCGCCGTGGTTTGGCTTAGATCATCCTTGAGGGTGAGTTCCGCCTGCTTCGCTTTGATACCGTTGAGGATGCCTTCCGGGGTCGTCTTCTCCAACCCTGCCTTGTGCGTGGCTAGGTTGATCGCTCCGTCAGCGGTGAGCTTGTGGCCTTGTAGCGCGTACTGTCCTGCTACGTCTGCCTTGGTAAGTTCAGTAGCGTTGCCGGCGTTGGCGATACCGATCCGCGCGGCGTTGTCGGCGGTGTGGTTCACCATACCGGCATCGACGCCGTATGTCTGCCCCACCAAGTTGTTGACGCTGGACATCGCGGTGTTCAGGTGCTGCATCGTCCCGAGCGCCTTTGTGACGTCACCCATCTTGTAGCCGGCGCGGTTGCTGCCTTGCGACACGACATCCTGAGCCGCCTGAAACTGACTCATAAGTTGTTGCTGCATGTTCACGAGCGCCGGGTTCATGGCTACGCTGGGTGCTGCGGGGGCTACCTTCGGTGCCGGCATCGAGTTGGCCACAGCCGCGCCTGCTGGTGCGTTGGCTGCGGACAACCCTGCTACGGCCGCAGCGTTACCGTCCACGTTGGTGAACATCTTCTGGCCGTTGTCCATCTTGAACGCACGAACGCCGGTTTCCCCTGCGGGTACGACTGGCGTAGTTGGCGGGGCAGTACCGAAGTTGGGGTTGCTTGGGGTCGACATCGGGTACGGGCCTTCTGGCGTCAGTACCTTCGGCGGTGCGGCGGGAGCCGCAGTAGCGGTCGCGGCGGGTGCTGGCGCGGCTGTCGGTGTAGACAGCGCGGGTTCATCGACGCCAATGGCAGTAGGAACCGACCTGCCCTCGTTACTGTAACTGGCTTGGGGTGCCCCGGCGATGTCAGCCGCGCGGCGCATCGGTGACTCCTTCGGGAGAACCCGTGTCAGAATATGCGCGAGTTGTCCAAATGTAGCGTCCTGTGGGCGTGCGCCCCCGAACTCCGTGCTAGTCGTAGCCATGTCACCACCTGCTGTTAAATACGAACTCCACTGGAGCGAACATGCTCCGACGACTTTCCTCGATAGCCTCTTTGACGACTTCCTCAAAGCGGTTCTTGTGCGAGTTGGCCTTACCAATATTCTCCACGTCGACGTCGTGGTTCCTCAAGGCGCGATACGCAGCCCATTCGAGAATGTCGAGGTGATAGTCTTCTGCGATCTCAAGCTCTGCGCTCAGGTCGTCGACTGTCAGGTTTGCCTTGGGCATCCGAGCCACGCGCATCTGGACGACAGCTTTGTCGTACTCCGCGCTCACGTTCGGTGACAGGCGCAGCACACGGTTCTCTTCGTCGAGCGTGTACCAGCGAGGCTCGCCGGGTTGCCCATACTGCCCGTTGATGAGGGCGCGATCCGAGTTGGTCGCTGCACCTGCTAGGCTGTCATGGGTTGTTTTGTGTAGGTCGTAGTCTTTACCTACGATCCGTGCAGTGAGTACAGCAAGCACGGAGGCGTGAACCGGGTAAAAAGAAACCCCCTCCCCCAACGTCAACTGTGTGAAGCTGGGAGTGGAGGAGTCTCGTATCAAGAGCGTCCGGCGACAAAAGCGGCGGTAGCCGTCGTTGATGTAGCGGACGAGGGTATCGTCTGACCACAACTTGTCGGAGGAAGTGTCTAGGGCGTCAGAGACGTCCCGTAGCATGTTCCCGCGAAGTTCATCCAGTAGCTCTTGAAGGTTCATTACTTAACGATCCGGTAGGGGAAACGGGGGACTTCCCGGTATCCGACTACTCGACCGTTTTCGTCGGTGACAGGCTTGGTGGTTACGGCTGTGTCGATGACGCCGAGTAGGAACTCAGGGATTTCGACTGGCTTGCCGGGTTGAATCTGGTACCCGGTTCCGTTGACACCAAAGAACTGGCCGTTCGGCGGAATTTCATCGTTCTCATCGAGGATGATCTTAACACGCTTCACCTTCGCTGGGGTATCTGCCGCTGCTTTGCCCTTGCCTTTTGTGGCTGGGGCTACGCCAGAGGTACCTGCTTCGGTTTCAACTTGTACCTCGGTTACCGGTACCGGTGCCGGGGCATCCGGCATTACTGCACTTGTGTCGTCGCTCACGATAGTTCCTTTATTGCTTGCTTGAATGCCGACTTAAACTCGTCAGCGGGGGAGTCCTCTTCCTCATCCTGAAGCATGATGGGGAGGATGGACGTTACAACAGCAGACACGTCTTCGGCAGACTTGCAGACTACGGTCTTGTACGGGTCGCACCAAGGGCCATCGCCCCGGTTCGCCTGTTCGATCTCAGGATCACGGTACTCGATTGTGAACCCGTTGACGGCTGTCTTGATGGTGAGAGTAGTGGTACCCATATCAGTCTCCTTGAAGCCCCCGAGCTTGTGGCCCGGGGGTTGTAGTTACCGATTAGGAGGTAGCGGCTACTTCTGCACGGATCAGGAAGGCATCCTGAAGGATGACGGTAGCAGACCAGAGCTTCCAAGCGGCGGTGCCACGTTGGCCGAGCGGGTCGACGTTGGTCGGCTTCGGATTGACGACCATGACGCTGACTGCCGAGCCGTTCACTGCATCGCCCTTGAGCGGGACGATACCGTAAGCGTCACGTGCCAGATACAGGATCGGGTACACGTCAGCTTGAGCACCAGTCGTGGAGAGCATCAGGCCCATCGCGCCGCCGGCATCAGCCCAAGGCTGGAACACGGTAGAGCGGATGTAGCGGACGTCCTCAACGGAACCGATCTCACCTTCCATCGGCTCGACGGAAGCGTAGTGCTTGGTCGAGATGAAGCCGGTGATGTTACGAATATCGTTTTCCAAATCCGGGTGGATCAGGCCGATATACGAGGCTTCGATCGGTTGGGTGTTGTAGGCCGGGGTGGACTTCAACACGGTGGTGATCGGCATGGCGTTCTGACGCTTCAGGGCGCGGGTGATGCGACGCTGGAGAACCAGATTGACCGGGGTGTTGACCGCATTGCGGGTGACGCCGTTCGAGAAGAACACGTTGGTGCCGGCCTTCAGGACATTGAAGCGAAGGGTCTCGACGGTCTGTGCAGCTTGCTCGCCGAGGATGTCGGTGAGTTCGCGCAGGACTGCCGGGAAGTCTTCGTGGATGTCCATGATGACGTCGGTGAAACCGATGTAGTCACCATACTGTTCCAACTGGACGGTGTAGTCCTTGTTGGCCAGCTTACGGCCAGCAGGCGTAACACCTTCAACCAGCGGGGTCAGCGCCAGCGGCATGTAGTTCGGGCCGACGTTGCCGGACACGGAGCCGGTAGAGTTTTCCAAGAAGTAGCGACGGAACTTAGCGACGCGGGTGTTGTTCTTCGGGAGAACATACGTCTGACCGAAGCGCTCGATGACCAGCAAAGGCTGGGCGCGCTTCAGCAAGTTAGCTACTGAGAAGGCCGCTTGACGCGGGGTGATGTCACCATAGACCATAGTCATTTTGAGATTCCTTTATTTCGTTAAGCCGCAAGAGCTTCCCGGAACGCCGTCTCAAAGTCGCTTGGGTCGGCAGCAGTTTGGTTATTGCTACGCTGACTCACGACAGCAGCAGTAGCTGCGATCGCTGCGGCAGAGGCCGGTTGGGAAGTGTTGGCCGCTTGCACCACAGGGATCGTGGCCGGGGCGGCTGGGGCTTGCGGAGCTAACGAGGCCGGTACTGCTGGCACTGCACCCGTTTGTCCTACGGCCTGCTTGTAGGCACCTACCAGCTCGACAACCTCGCCGGCATTACCTTGGTTCAACACGCGCTCCAACGCTGGGCGATAGAGCGACGGCTGCTTGGCCACCCATTCCTTGACGCCCGGGAGAACTGTGTCGAAGTCCGGGTGCTGCGAACGGATGGTTGCGAAGTGAGAGGTTACCTGCGACTGTTGCATATTCTGCACAATCGGTGCCAGCACCTTCTCAAGTTGGTTGTACATCGTGGCCTGCATCAACTGCAACTCGGCACGACGACGAATAGCTTCTGCGGTTGCTACCTCGCCCCACTCCTTGTCGTAGGCGGCAAGAGTCTTCTTGTCGTCGTCGGTCAGGAACTGGTCGAGCGTCAACGGCACGTCTGCGGCCGGCGCGGCTGGAGTCGGCGCTGGGGCGGCAGGTGCAGGTTGCTGCGATGCAGCAATAGCGGCTGCAACCGCTGCTGCAAAGGTAGCTGGATCACCAATGTCGGCCGCACTGGCAGCCGGTGGGGTTTCCGGGACTTGGGCTGCGGGGGCAGGAGCAGCGGCGGGTGGGGTACCCTCCCCTGCTGCCGGCGCAGCGACTTGCGACGGAGGCGTTTCGGCCGGGGTCACGGGGGAGGGTTCGGTCGGAGCAGCGGCAGCAGCGGCAGGAGCCGGTTCGGCAGCGGCAGGTGCCGGTGCGGGTTCAGCAGGTGCCGTAGCGGCTGGGGCAGTGGTGTCCACTGAAGCCAGCGCGTCGCCAAAGCTGGCGTCGAATTGTTCCGTTTCGGTAGTCATAGTCGCAATTTACCTTATGTTTTGTTATTCATCAACATGCAACGGCTTTTCAGTTAAAACCCGGAGCAAGCGCCTGTGGGCTTTTATCTCCCCTTGTAGACCACGGAGGTCTACTGGGTCGATGGTTACAGCCCGTTCCTTCAAGTCGTCGATACTAGCCGACAGCCATTCCTTGACCATCAACAGTTCCGCCGCCCCCCGGCTGTTGAACAACTGGGGCTGGAGGTTCTTGAGTAAATCCTTTGATGACATCGGGGTTCATTCCTTTCTCTAGTGCGGACAGAACTGCGTTGAACACTGTGGCGTCGGCACCGTCGAGGTTCTTCTTCGCTTGCGAAGTGGCCTTGAAGGCGTCTGCCAGCACCTTGCGAATGTTAGCACGTACAGTCTCATCCTGCATTTCTTGTTCTTGTTGCGCGCGTTGCGACTGGCTGTCCTGCTTCTTCTTGACTTCGTCATCGCTGAGTAGCAGGCGCTCGGTCGGTAGGTCGCGGACGCTGATACGGGCCTTGGCCAGTTCCTTCATGTCGACGTAGACAGCCTCGTCGTCACGCAGGGTCGTGGCTAGATTATCCAGCGCCATCGCACGGACTTCCTTGGCGATCAGGCTGGTTGCGCCCCGGGCGATCGGTTGCAGGTCACCCTTGATGTCTTCGTTCGGGTTGAACATCCGGTTCCACTCCACGAGGGAGTGCATCACGGACATGGTGAACTGGTCGAAGTTACGGACGATGTCGCGGAACGGCAGGGCCGCATTGCCCAAGATCATCGACGCGCCGCTGGAGGTGCGCATCGGTTCGCTCGGGCTGTTCTCCATGTCGCCGCCGGTTACCGGGTTGATGAAGGTTTCCTTGTCGGCGAACCCCATGAACAGGTCGACCATCTGAAGCAGCTCAGGGATGTGGCTGTCGATCGTGATGTTGCGGATGGCCGGAGTAGCTGCTGCCTGTCCGTCGCCTTCGCGGTACCAGACCTTGAACGGCTTGACGCCCTTCGTGTCCTGATCCATGCGGAGCAAGTCGACGTTGACCTCAAGCTGCGGGCCGCAGGTGACCGATGCGTTGTCGACCAACATCCGGGTGGACGCACAGACACCGAGCTGGCTGTCGCGGCAGATCGGCGGCAGGCCGCTGCCCATCAGGTTGACCTCGTCTTCCTCGAACACGAACTGGTGGTACATCTGGACGCCGTCAGGGAACGGGTCGACCCCGGCCTTGATGACCTCGTCATCAATCATCCAGACCGTAGCCCGGACTTCATCTGATAACTTGTTGTCAGAGATTTCTAGGCCCGCCGCGCGCAGCTCGTGGCCATAGACAAAGCCCCAATACTCCACTGCCTCGAACTTGCGGCCGTTGTCCTTGACGTTGTTCTGGCCACCCAGTGTCTTCAGTTCGCCCTCGTAGGTCTCGCGGCGGTAGTTCCCTTCGCGGTGCGTTTCGAGGTACTTCTTGATGTTGTCGCCGAGGAAGTCCTTGCGGTCGGCCAGCTTGCGGAGCTGGTGGCGACTGAACACGTGTCGCTGGAACTGCCCGTCCATCTGGACGAACGCCTTGGCAGCCAAGTCAGGGTAGTAGTCCCAGCACGAGACCGGCTCGAAGTACGGACGGAGCACGTCCTCTTCGCTGACGATGACGCCCTGCGGGGTGATCTGGTACACGCCTTGACGGCGGGAGATTGTCATCGGCCCCTTCAGGATACCCGGGCCGTAGAGCACTGCGGAGAACACGACCTTGCGCACGAGGGCGATGTAGTCGAGCGCGGCCGTGCCGCCGATGTCCATGAGTTGATCGTCGATCTCCTCTTCCATCTTCTCGGCCATGACCGATGCAGCTTTCTTCAGGATGCGATCCAGCTCTTTCTTGGTGATCTGTCCCTCGGGGTTCTGCGAGGCCCACACGTCAAGGATTTGCTGGACGGTGTGCGCGGCGAAGGTCGGCGACTTGCTTGCCTGCAACCCCCAGTTTTTCTCCGACGTGGGAAACAGCAAAGACATCAGGCGGGAGACCATGCTCACCACTTTGATCCGCGTCAATTTCGGGTAGGCCCGGGAGCGATCCTGCTCGATCTTCTCCAGTATCTCGGGGTCGTACTGCCCGAGGAACTGGCGCAGGTTCCGCATCCACTGAACCTCGATCTCCCGTCGTTCTCGCTTGAACTCGGTGAACCGTGCGCGGAGCCGAGTGCCTAGTGCCTTGACAGCGGCCTCGTCGATCTTCAGTGGTTGCGGTTGTGCTGTGGCCATGTCGTTTCCTAAAAGGCGTAAGAGTTACGGAATGTCGGCATTGTAAAGCCACTCTTGCGTCGTTGTGCATCTCGTTGCGATTCGCGCTGGAACGCCATGCACAGATACTGGTTCGCGTCGTGGGGGTGGGAGTAGCTGTTCTTTTCAGGGCTGTCTCCGGTCACCCCCTTCTGATTCACTGGGTAGCGGTACCCTGAAGTGAACCCCCGGATGAGTGTCTTGCAGCTCGGGTCAACGAGGTACGCCGGCCCGGTCTCGGTGAGACGGGACAGGAACTCTTCGACGGAGCCGAGGCGATCTGACAACGTGTTGCTGTACGCGGGCTTGACCTTCACACCCAGCTCCTCTTCGAGCACCATCGCTACACTGCGCTCGTCGGTCTGTGCCCGCTGCTTCACCGCCGGGTCGGCCGCAACCAGCAGGACGCCTGACTTCCGACCACTTGGAAACTCCCGGTTCAGGAGCGGTATGACCATCTCCTTGCAGAACCGTTTGGCTCCCATGTTCTCGCTGACCAGCTCGCGCAGGACGAGCACGCGGCCGTAGGGGTCTTGCTGTCCGAAGATGGCAGCCGGCGTCAGCCCCGCGTCGAAGCCCATGACCAACGGCAGGTTCGGGTTGTATATCAGGGGGCTGCGGGCGATGTGGAAGTCCGGGTTGAACATCTTGTACACCGGCTTGCCCCGCAGGGAGTAGCCCCACTTGACCTCGATGAATTGCTTGACCCACGCTGGGGACTTACCCACCATCAGGTTGCGGTAATACTCAACACCCCCCGGCAGGTTCTCCAGATTCTCTGCCCCGGCGCTCAGGCCGGACGGCTGCTCGAAGTAGCCTAGATTGTCCGGCTTCTCCTCGTACATCCACTTGTACCACCAATCGTCTTCGTTGCCCGGGTTGGACGCACCCCACATACCCCACCAAGTCGGCCCGCCATCTTTTGCGGATGGAAAACGACCGCATCGTGCAGACAGTGCTTCAACGATTTCCTTTGGGATTTCGACAAACTCATCGAGTATGGCCCCTGTGACCTCAAGGGAAAGGACACGGTGCACATCGTCAGGGGTATCAAGAGGACGGAAAAGAACTTCAGCATGGATGTCGTCGAATTTGAAAATGAACTTGTTGTCGGTCACACGCCACTCCCCCGCCTCGCCCGGTTTGAACCAAGTGAAGAACGAGTTCAGTGTCGTGTCCTTGAGCTGCGGTAACGTGTTGCGGACGATCACCCACCGGGTTCTGCGGATGCCGTCCGGCCCCTGCTTCTGCCGCGCGGCGTGGTACAGCAGCTTGAACAGAATACCCGTGGTCTTGCTGGAACCGACCGGGCCGATGATGAAGTTGTAGAACTTCTCGCTCGCCATGAACTTAGCGATCGTTGCCGGCGGCTCGTAGTGAATGCTGCTCATGCCGGTAGTGCCTGTGCTTGCTGGTCAATCGTGATGCCGGTCTGTTGGGCTGTGTTGTTCAGCACGATGTTCACTGAGAACCCGCCGCGACCTGCACCTGCTTCCTGTGCCGGGGCGTCCCATCCTGCCCAGCGCACGGTGTCCTTAATGAGTCCGGCCTTGACCGATGCTGGCGTCGCCGGGGAGTGAATCAACCCCCAGCTCGTCATCAACAGCTCCTCGGCTTGCAGTCGGGCCTTCATTCGGAAGGACACGCCCTCCTTTTGAATCTCCTTCTCCACGGCTGCCACTTGGATCAAGAACGCCGGGTCTTCGCGCAGGTTATCCAGCTCGTGCTGTTGCAGCTCGTAGGCCGAACAGATGGCTTCGTCGGATGCTCCACCCAACGCCATGTCCACCACAAGGGAGGCTGGCCATCCTTTGCGCGCGGGGTTCTCACACGGCTCGGGTGGATAGAAGAGAGGGTTGGGCTGTTCAGCCCCGTCGCGGTCTGTGCTCATGCCGGGAAAATAGCACAAGAAAAACCCCAGCACAAGGTTTGGGGTCTTGTACTGGGGCGGGCATGAAACCATCTGGCGGAAGGTTAGCTCTCATTGTACCTCATGGTATCTCACTGAACAACCCCGGACAGATTGACACGCTCGTTGCGTTTGTCATTACTCAGATGTCATGTGTCAAGTAAGTTGCATTATTTAATTGTCATGTGTCAAGTAGATTGACACTTAGATTTTCTAGGAAAAATATATGGGATGGGGGTAAGTGCGCGCTACCCACGCCCGAAATCCCCCTGCCCCCCGTCGCTAAAAATAAAAGAATGCTTTCGGGGTAATAGGGGGCGGACGGGGGCGATCACAAGTTCGATTGTTTTGGTAGCTACCAAATGCTCGGGAGGAGGGGGGTCAGGTAAAGTTCGTCCTGTCAGCAACGGTGCTGACGTAATACCTCACTCGTTTTATATAGGAGCCTATCATGGCACGCAATTCTAAAGCTGTTGTTCCGTCTTCCGTTATCCCTGCTCACGTCCAGTCCGAAGCTAAAGCCCTCGAAGCGATCAAAGGCATGGCCACAAGCCGTGAAGGTGCTGGTGCTGCTATGCTGCAATATGTTATCGACTGCAAGGCCGATGTCGTCACGATTATCGAGTTCGAGGAGGGGCTTGCCCGCCTTGCCACCGGTGCGGCTGGTGCGGATAAAGTCACGGTTGGCGGCTATGTCTCGAACTGCCGGCGTATTTTTGCCTGTCCTGCGAAGGAATGGGAAGAGGTCAAAGCGCTTGGTTTGACTAGCATCAAAAGCATCGCCGAAAAATGTCCAGCCGTTAGCAAAAAAGGCGGTGGCTCGGTCGGCAAGTCGACCGAGAAAAACGAGAAGAACGAGAAAGTCGCACCAAAACCTGTTTTGGTAGCTACCAAAACGGTTTCGCCGACTATCCCTGACGACATGACTCCGGCGCAGTGGCTGGCCTATGTCGGAAACGTGATGCTTGCTGGCCGCAAGATGTTTCCGAAGAAGAAAGCATTCATCGCTGCCATTGGCGGGCTGGAAGAGATGCTCGATGAGATGAAACCGCTTGCCGCCTAAACTCCAACGGATTGCCACAAGCCACCTTCGGGTGGCTTTTTTGCGTCCACGTTTCCGATGTCAAGCGTCTTGACTTGTCAAGCGTCTTGACTTTCGTCTTTTGGTAACTACCAAAACGCGTTTTGATGTAAATCTGCTTTACGTTTTGGCTTTTGGTAACTACCAAAACGACTTGAGGTGTAAAGTAAATTGACGTTTCGAGCTATTTTGTACAGTAGATTGACAGTAAATGCCGAAAATCCTATATTACATGTCATAGGCGAGTGCCAAATAGGCACGCCAAGTGCTTGATTTGTAACAGAATAGGCAAAATTGAGTGTCGTTTGCCTACCAAATGCCTATTTTGAAATGTAGGCTAAGTCATTGTTTCCTATATATATTGTTTATGCAAATACACATATATAGGCAAATAGGCACTTTTTTATAAATTAAAGATTTCCCGCGCGACCCTCCGCCTGTGGAATTACAAAGCGCGCTGTCCAGTAAGTTGACGTCACTCATCTGGTGTCAATTAACTATACAATCCTGTATATCCTCCCCTCCCCGTATAAATCTCTATAAAACAGTGCCTATTCTGCCTATTCTGCCTATTCTCTTTTGAATCAAGCACTTAGCCTGCCTATTTATGCGTCTCAGCTAGGCAAAGTCAAATGATTCTGCCTATTCACTGCCAACCTGCATGACAATCTGACCAACTTCGGGACTATATAAGCAACACTCAGAATCTCGGTTTGTGGATGATCCAGTTTGTGCATTCTTACACGTCAATCCTCTTGACAAACAGAACTGTTTCGCATAGAATGGAGGCTCAACATCGCACTACATCACCGCCGCCACGTCAAGTAGCTTTACGTTACCTGATTTGGTAGCTACCAAAACCTCACTTGTTTGGAGATTTACATCATGCCTATGAATAACGGCGCAGTGACCCGCTTTGTAACCAAGAAGCTCAACAACATCGCAAGAACGCTCGGCGCGTACAAGATGGCTCGTCATGCACAGTCCTGTGGATTACCAATCGAGGTGGCGCTCGCTTCTCTTCGTGGTGTCAAGTAACTATCATGGCAACCACTACAACCATCACCATCCCTGACTCACGTGACGGACGTGTCCTTGAGTTCTTCGGAACTGACGACGCGATGAACATCATGCGGGAACGAGCAGGGCACGACCAGTTCGTTCAGGCAGTGGGCTACCTCTCCACGTGGAGTATGAGCTACCCTAAAGCGTCTTTGTACTTCAACGCACGGGACATGGAGATCACCGCCACATATTACGATCAGGATGGCGACATGCAGTATTGTATCGGTGGCATCTTTAACGCTGACACAAAGAAGTTCAGCTTCCACTCTTAACCAATCAACCAAGGGTATTTGGTAGCTACCAAATACCCACTCAAGGGGCAACACAATGGACTACATCATTGACGCAGCAGCAGCCAACCTAGACGCACTGTACCTACTGGCAGCCGTTGTCTTCCTAGCTGGCATGTTTCACAACCTGTTCAAATTCACTGACGACCAAGATGGCGAGGAGTAACACCATGAAAACCACGATCAAGAACAACCTGCTGCAACTCATCACCGCCACCAAGGCGGTTTTTGCACGTCCAGCACCTGACACCGTCGAGCTGCCGATGGCTACGATCTTCACCACCTACGAGCGGGCTGTTGCCCTCCGGGCAGAGCAGGCAGCGACGCTGCTGAAGACGAAGCAAACTGTGGCACGTCACCGCCTCGGCACCAAGCACATCCACCACCCGCACTACCGCTTTGACCCACGTCATTCCAACGACACGGCGATCTACCCGCACTTCCGCGAGCACTACATCAACGAGGTGCGCGACGCAGCAGAAGTGGCTCGCAGTGACAACCCGGCGCACTTGCGCCACATCGCAACCCTGTACCACCTGACCGGCGCTAAGTAGGAACCGAGCACAGGGCATTCACTCCCGCACCACGAGTGTCCTGTTCAGGCAATCCTGCCTACAACGAAAGGAACTACCATGAAAACCAAGTTTTTCCCAAAAGGCGTGCAAGGTGACTACGTCAAGCCGATACCAGACGAGCCGGACTACGCCAGCGGCTACTCAAACGGGCTGGCTTACCGGATCATCCGTCACCCAGTAATGGGTCACCTCTGCGGCTACGTCAAGCTGACCAAGCACCACCCGCTCTACAAGGCGGCGACGGCGAAGATCATCCGTCCGAAGTGGGGAAGGCCGGGGCAAGTCGAAACGGTGCGGCGTGGCTACAACCAGCGCGATCTGGCCAGCCTCGACGTGCATGGCGGCGTGACGTTCTTCGACAAACTGTCTTGGGCGCGCGGCTACTGGGTTGGCTTTGACTGCGCACACTACGACGACACAGTACCGGCGATGATCGTCTTTGGCGGACTGCCGAAGGAGTACCAAGGCGTCTACCGTGACGTGGCCTTCGTCAAGGAGCAGATCGACCAACTGGCACAGCAGCTCGCTTCGATGGCTGCCTCTTTTGGTAGCTACCAAAACCGGAGGGGGTAATCATGGCTTCAGTATTCATTGACGGGGTGCTCACCGACGTGGGCGGAGGTGCAGAGGAGATTATCCGTCTGCGCAACGAGTTGGCTGTATATACAGGGGTGCGTAATGAGTTGCACACCCGGGCGATGTACGCCGCGCTCGACACCTATCTGTCCGAGTACCCGGATGACCGGTTACCGGAGGACGTATTGGCTAACCTGAACCACCCCGACGTGGTCATTTGGGAGCCGTTCGAGACGTACCCGGCGGACACGTTGGTCGAGTGGATCACCACGTTGGCGGACGCGTTCGAGGAGTTCGCTGTCAAGACGTTGGGCGTAATTCCATGACCTACCAGAGACTGTGCAAGTTGCTCGCGGCGAAGCGATGCCGCGACGCCGGAATGACGACGGCAGAGATCGCACGGCAGGCGGGGGTAGCCCCGAGTACCGTGCGTAACTGGTTGAAACAACTAGGAGAATGACATGAGCGAAGCACCGACCAAGAAATACTGGGTGATCTTTATGTTCATCCTGCGCAACAACGGGCTGGGCCGGACAAGCATAGAGATCGAGGAAGAGTTCGACCTGACCCGTGATAAAGTAATGGCAAGCCTCCGCCGCCTTGAGCGCATGGGGTTTGTGTTCCGCAAGCGAGCAGCACGCCGCGCCAACGGCATCACTTGGCACACTGACCCACTGGTCAGCATCAAAGAATAGCCGATCACTCATCCTCCCGCGACAGTCAAGCGTAACTGACTTTAATCGACGTATTGCCGTGCACATACCGTGTCTGGTTTTGTCTTGGAATCACGGCGGCGGGAGGAAGGGTGTTTTGGTAACTACCAAATGGAGATTTCGATGGACAAACTGAAAGAGATGAAAACAAGGGCGCTGGAAATCGTCAATAAACCTATGACGTACCAGCAAATCGAGGCCATCGTTGGCAAGAGCGAATACTTCGAGCTGGCTCGGGCGCTGTGCGCTCTGGTCTTGGCCGGTAAGCTGTACCAAAGCGTGCCGATAAAGTTCCGCTCTGAGATGCCGGTGTACTCTAATAAACCGGTGCCGAAAGGGTTCAAGCACCCGCAACGAGACACGACATTGCCGACGCTAGAAGACTTGTAACACACCCACCAACTTGTTTAGGAGTAATACCATGAGCACACCACGCCCATCATATTCGTTCGACGGCCTGCATCGTCACCTCGCAGCCGGACGCAACAAGACGCAGCGCCCCACCGATGTACCCTGCCTGCGGGTCTATCTCGATACCCGCACCAACGAGCCGGAGGTGTGTATGCACAGCACCACCATTGCCACCTTCCACGAGAACGGCACCATCACCGTCCGTGCCGGCGGATGGGAAGACTCCAGCACCACCCGCGCTCGTATCGGCGAAGTGACCGGGCTGCGGATCGGTACTATCGCACAGCACAAAAAACGGGCAGTTGTCTCTACCACCCGGGCCTATGCTGGTTACGCGTTCCCCTACGGCGTGCCGTTCGAGGATGGCATCATCGTCAAGTCCGGCACTGTCATCTGGCATCCAGCAATGAAGCGTCAAGGTGTCACCGACATCAAAGAGATCACCGAGGAGATCGAGCGCGTCAATCCAGTCATGGCCAAGCCCTACCGTGACGACCGGCGTGCCTTCCTGAAGCGTGTCAGGCACCTGCTTGGGTTCGTGTCAGAAGAGAACCTGACCGATCACTGGCCGCGCGACCTGACGGCTTGGTTCGAGGAATTGATAACAACGCAGTGGCCGGACGACGAGCTGTACAGCACGCTGTGTCACCTGCTGGCACTGGGCAAGGATCAAAACAGCAACTTCTGGAAACAGAACGCATTCGACCCGGCAGCCAACCTGAAACGTGCTCTGGCCAAGTGCTCCGGCGCTGGCTCGTGGGACATCCTGCGCCGCTACGACGCGATCGAGGCAGTTCGAGTTCTCTCTACGGAGGTGTGAGATGACCAGCGTCAGGTTCCCGTCAGGGGTAGGGAGAGCCGGCTGCCCGGGCAACGGGCGAATTCTGCTGTCCAAGGCGGAGATAACAGACAACGGGTTTTCTGGTGCTTTCCCGCTCGTGCGCATCCAGTGGTGGAACTCGAAGAACAAGCCCACCTCTGGTGCGTATGTCGATCTCCCGGCCTGCGACATGGTCGAACTCGGCGTCGCGCTTATCGACGAGGCAATTAAGGCAGACCCTCGGCTGAAAGGGGTTCTGCTGGCTCAACTGGCGCACCTCGCAAGACTCACAAGTGTATAGCCTATTGACAAATAACATAACTTGCAGTAGAATGGCAACACTGCATCGAGTTGCAGGACAAATACTCGGTTTCAACTTATCGTTTTGGTAGCTACCAAATCAAACTCAAACTCGTTAGGAGAAGTAACCATGAAGATTTCACAAGCACACACCGCCATCGCCATCGGCAACAAGATCAACCGTCCGGTGTTCCTTTGGGGCCAGCCGGGTATCGGCAAGAGCGATGCAGTTCTTCAGGCAGCAGCGAAGCTGGCTGTCGGCAAACAGGTTGTTCAGTACCACGACGTCGGCAACATGGAGTTCGATCCGATCCTCTCCTTCGGCGTCAACGACGTCCGCCTCTCCCAGTGCGAGCCGGTTGATATTCGTGGCCTGCCAGTGCCGGACATGGACACCAACACTACCCGCTGGATGCCGCCGGACTGGCTCCCGCACACTGGTCGTCACGACCTGCCGGCCAAGGGTATCTTGTTCCTCGATGAAGCCAACGCAGCCCCGGCCAGCGTGCAGGCAGCAGCATACCAACTGGTGCTTGACCGCCGCATCGGCAACTTCGCCTTGAAACCGGGCTGGTCTATCGTGCTGGCTGGTAACCGCCTCACCGACGGCGGCGTCACATTCAAGATGCCTAAGCCGCTGGCCAATCGCCTCATCCACCTCGACATTGAGTGCAACATGGAAGAGTGGACGAGCTGGGCGATCGACAAGGGTCTGCCGGTTGAGATGGTCGCGTTCATCCGCTTCCGTCCTGACCTGCTGAACACCTTCGAGGAGCACGTCAAAAAGAAACTCGAAGGCGAAGCGTTCGCCACGCCGCGTACTTGGCACGTGTCTGCTGACATCGTTGCAGAGAAGCCGCCGCTCGATGTCATGCTCGACATGCTCAACGGCACCGTCGGCAAGGGCGCAGCCGCTGAGTTCGTCGGGTTCATGCAGGTATGGCACAAGATGCCGAGCATCGACGGTATCCTGATTGATCCACAAGGTGCTCAAGTGCCGGACGACGCAGCCACGATGTTCGCTGTCACTGCGGCGCTCGCCTCACGTGCCGTGCCGGACAACATGGATGCCATCTGTACCTACATTGGCCGCGTGCCGCCGGAGTTCTCGGTGCTCACGATCAAGGACACTCAGCGCCGCAACCCGCAGTGCATGATGACCAAGGCGTTTGTCCAGTGGGCAAACAAGAACGCGTCACTGCTTGGCTAATGGCTCGCATCTACATCGTGTCGTCCAACCTGTTCGTCAAGGGCAGGTTGTTCGCCGCAGCAAGGTACGAGGAAGAACTGAACGACCTGCTGCGGCAGGAGGCGGCGCTCAAAGAGCGGCTGGCCACCTACCCAAACCGTATCGCCGAGGCCAAGCAACTGCTGGTCGAGGCACAACTCGAACTCAAGGAGAATCAATATGCGCCTAAACAAATTTGACAAAGATGCCTTCGTGTCCTCTGCAATGGATGACGTACCGAAGGTGGATCACGACGTACTGGCTAAGAAGTTGGTGGTTGATTGTCTCAAGGCCACCGTGCCCGTCGACATTCAGAACGCAATCGCCAAGTACCCCGACTGGTTCAACTCTGACCATGTCTCGATGCCGTCTAACATCAGCGACTTCTACACTACCTTGACGCCGCGACGTATCCGCTGGCAGGACGTGTTGAAGGAGCCGAAGGACGTGGCCAAGATGCAGGAGCTGGCTGCCGCAGCCAAGGAGCAGTACCAGAGCCGCATCGTACTCGAAGGGAGCCTGCGCAGCACCATCGAAGGGTTCTCGACGCTCAAGTCGGCGCTCGCTGCGCTGCCAGAGTTCGCCAAGTATCTGCCCGAGGAGCGGGATGGCAAGGTGAATCGTTCGATGCCTGCCGTCGCCAACCTCGTAACCACCATGATGCAGGCCGGCTGGCCAAAGGAGAAGCAAGATGGCAAAAAGACCAATACATAACGCGTTGCTCGACAACTCGATCCAGATGGTCGAGTTGTATGAACGACAGCTCAAGTTGACGCGGGAGCTTTTACGAGCGGTAGAGTACCGCATAGCTACGGTCAAGGAGTTCGTCCGAGCCAACTACACTGGGGACGAGCACGCGTTCAAGGCGTTGGCTCCGGCGGTGTCGAGTAACACAGGCAGCGAGCGTCGGTACTACGGTGACGGCACCGCCGTAGAGTTGCTGCGCACCCAACGAGCGTTCAATGATGCAGTCGAATGGAGAAAGAAGTATGCAGCCCAACAAGCTGAAGTGCCCGCACTGCGGGAAGGAAGTACAGCAGACCAAGTTCAAGAAGTACCCGCCGCATCTGGCAACACCGGGGCACACCTGCCCGATGTCGAGTCAGAGGGTGGCACCACTGACTAAGTAGCACATGGTGATTTGGTAGCTACCAAATCACCAACCACCAACTTGTTTAGGAGTAATACCATGCCGAGCATTCTCGACAAAGCCAAGACCAAACTGGTCATCGCCGAACCGTTCTACGCAACGATCGTGCTGAACCTCAAGTGTCACGAGGTCAACAACGCCAACAACAAATTCAACGGGCAAGAGGTCAAGACCCTTGCCACCGACGGCACTAACCTCGTCGTCAACACCGACTACTTCGAGGCACTGCCGCTCTCCCGGGCCGTCACTGCACTCAAGCACGAAGCACTGCACGTTGCACTCATGCACCCGTTCCGTCGTGGTGCTCGCCAGCCTAAGCGCTGGAACCAAGCAGGTGACTACGTCATCAACGGCAAACTCGAAGACGAGGGCGGCGACCTCGGTGATGAATGGCTCTTGTCGCCCGGGTTCAAAGGGATGAGCAGCGAGCAGGTCTATGCCCAGTTGCCGGATGACCCGCCCAACGAAGGGGGCGGCGGGGGCGGAGATGGCACGCCGGACAAGAACGACAACCCTGACAACGACGTGCTCGAAGCACCGGACAAGTCAGAGGCTGCCGAGGCACAGGCCCGTGCCACCGTGGCCAAGGCGATCAACGTGGCTAAGGCAATGGGCAAGATGCCGGGTGACCTGAAGGAAATCCTCGACGACATAATGAACCCGAAGGTGGATTGGAAGGACGTGCTCCGTCGCTTTATGAACGAGGTCAACAAGTCCGACTACTCCTTCGCCCGTCCTAACCGTCGCATGATTTCGCAGGGCTACTACCTACCGACGCGTCACGGGATGGACTCGATGCGCGACATCGCGGTGGTCATCGACACCTCTGGTTCGATGGGCGACGAGGAGTTGAAGCAGATGTTCGGCGAGGTGTGTGGTGCAGTGGAGGATTGCTGCCCGGGCCGTGTGACCGTGGTCTATTGCGACGCACGGGTCAACCACGTCGACCAGTTCGCTGACACGCCGACCGCTGACGACGTCCGTGCTTCTGCCAAACGTGTTGGTGGTGGAGGTACTGACCTGACCCGTGCGCTCGACTGGATCGACGAGAACATCGAGACCCCGGCTGCCGTGCTAGTGATGACCGACGGATACACCCCGTTCGGTGGGGAGCGGGCATACCCGACGCTGTGGACGATCACGACCGACGTCGTTGCTGAATGGGGAGAGACAGTCCATGTTGACCTCGGCTCGGATTAAGTCATACGGGATGCCGCCGGGGTGGGAGCCGGCAGGCAAGACGAAGCTCAAGAAGATCATCCGTTGGCGCAAGGGTGACCTGTTCGTCGAGCGTTCCAACGGTGACTGGTACTGGTACTCCGGCATCAAGACCAAGTACATGCACGACAACGGCGCTTTCAACAACCACGTGGCGTGTGCGGTAGCGGCTGAACTGGCAGCCCCTCATTTGGTAGCTACCAAACCGTTCGAGATACTTGATGGGGAGATCGGCCGTGTCGACAGCTTCCGAATCACCAACTCGCAACCCTGAAGAGAGGGCCAAGGTACTAGCCCTCGACATCGACGAGTACGACCTGCTGAAGTACGCTGGCACGGCGGACGCTGCGATCAGAGGGATAAGCGACCTGCGTCGGATGGGGTACAAGTGGGTGAGGGGCGGCGCGTTTGCTTCCAATGCAGAGGGGCCGTTGTTCACCAACGTGGACAACTCTTACCTGCGGTACAACATCCGACCGTGGAAGCGGGCGACTGGTGACTACTGGTGGAAGTGTTTCCACCCGGCACTCAAGATCGAGGGGGAACCGATGTTATTCCCTGACCCGTTAGCGTGCGCCGTAGCTCAGGAGATTCAAGGTGAGTAGATCAGAAACTTATACCCTGCCTCACGACATGCAGATGTTCGAGGCAGTAGCAGAGATGGTCAACCAAGGACTCATAACATTCAACGAGGCGGAGAGTATCAGGTCGAGCACCGGGTACTCACCGAACTGCCAGCTCTACAAAGACAGCACCGTCACCGCCCAGTGCGATGACGACTACCGACCAGCGAACAAGAAGGAGATCGAGATGCGACAGGACAGGGCAATCGAAGCACTGACCAAGCAGTATGCAACGAGTGATGACCAAGCGTGGGATTGGATGCGCAAGGGTCACGAGATGGGATTTGTTTGGGGCAACCACGTGTTCGGAGGGGGAGGGCCGACGGCATCCGACCCACTGGGCCAGCGTACCAAACCGAAGGGCATAGCGCTGGCCTTCTACAACGGCAGCGTGTACGTCGGCATCACGATAGTCAAAGGCAGCATCCACTGGGCATGGTTCCGTGAAGGGGAGTGGGGTAACAAGGGGCGCGAGTTGGTACTGGCGGGCAACCGCAACTACTTCCCCGACCCACTGTCCGCCATCGCTGACTACACCTTGCGTGGCATACCGAAGGAACCGAAGCCGGCGTCGACCACCACGGTCGATGATGATGACGTGAACAGTATCTTCGGGGGCGATTGGGATGCTTAAAAACGGTACTCGTAAGGACTTGGAAGCCCAACTCAAACACATGCCACCTCGGTGGCGGGTTGGGTACGGTGACGGGAGAAACGAGTACGTCCTCACGATAAGCGAGCACTACCGACTGTTCGTTCGATACCGCAACACCAAGCCGAAAGGGTGGGTGGTCTTCATCGGGTACCCGACCAAGGCTTTCGTCAACGGGACGTGGGACACAGTGTGTGCAAGGCGCAAGCTGCTGACCCAGTCGTTCCAAACTGCAACCGCCGCAGCAGTAGCGGCACAGCTACACGAAGGAGTGTGACATGGCAATCTACGGCGAGATGCCGGCAGGCTGGCGTATCCACAATGTGTCAATGGGTGGCGAGCCATCGTGGGTTAAGACGTTTGAGAAGGACATCGTCCCGCCGAGGGGCCGGGTGGCGAACAACAAGCGGCGCGTGATCGTCGGTCTCAACCCGTTCTCTGGCAAGTGGTTCTGGACTACGACAGGTACGTTGGCAGACAGTGGGGTGGGTGATGGCTACGAGTACGACGACCCGGTCGCTTGCGCTGTCGTTTGTGAGATGTCATTTGGTAGTACCAAATCATACGAACCGGCGAGGAGGAACGAGCGATGGCAGGACGGCGCGTTCTGATGCAGCACGAACTACCCCACGGGTGGAGCAGGCTCACCACCGTGCAAGGGTACGTCACTGGGTATCTGTCCAACGCCGGGGCGGCAATGCCTACCAGCGGGGGCGGGTGGGTCATCTGTCCATGCAACAACCAAGGACAGGTTATGACAAGCGAAGCGCTGGAAGGGATCAAGTTCGACGACCCCTACGCAGCAATCATGGCTGTCGAAATGCGGTGGCCTAGACGATAGGAGAAATACAATGCACTCGTTTGATAAGTACAAAGAACTCAGGAAGAAATACGGTATGACTGCGGCCCATGCCTTGCGCAGCCTGAAACACAGGGCAGTCCATGACTGGCGCGTCGCCCTTCGCAACTGGGACTTCGACGTCAGTAACATCAATCGCAACACCACTCAGATGCACAAAGAGGTGTGGCGTCACCAGATGGAGGACGGCAACTGGGTGTCAGTCGAGGCGAGCTACGACACAGACAACGACGCACTCGATGGGCTGTGCGAGGTGTCGCACAAGCTGCCGGAGAAGTACAAGGATCAGTCGGTTGTCTCTCACGACATGGGGCAGTACGTTGTGTGGACAGGTAGCGAGTACGTGGTTGTCACCCACAACGACGGGTGCTTGGAGACTGCATGGTACCGGCACCACGGGTACGCCAAGCAACCAGCGTTACTCGCCGCCATCGAGAGCAGGAAGAAGCAGATCGACTGGATCGAGGACTACCTTCAAGGCAACGTGAACTACGTCGTCCTTGAGGTGAAGATTTACCCCCCGGAGTACGGTGACTACGATGATGACGCGGACGACGATGAGGTAGAATCGTTGGCCAGTGCTGGCCCGCTCGGCGGTGTCGAGGCGGACGAGGACGAGTACCTGCTAGACACACTGCACGAACTGTTTGAAGAAGCATTACATGACTTGAAGTAGAAGTACCTTTGATGTATAATAGCTGTACAACTTGTTTATAGGAGAATCAAAATGCAAAACATTCATAGCTCTGCCATGTTGGTTGATCTGCGTATTAGCCAGTGGACTGCCCGCAAGATCGACAAGAAGGCAACCGCCGAGGTCGCAGCCACTCACGGCGTGGCATCCAGCACGGGCACTTACTACAAGTCAGTGCTCCCGACGACCAACACGAGTGGCGACAAGACCGCCATCGAGGAGATCAAGAAGCTGGTGGGTGAGGCCCGTTCCTACCACTACAAACTGACCCTGCCTTGGTTCGACACTGGCCCTCGTGTCCTGTCCAACCTCGGCTACATCGAGTACATGCAGCGGATGCAGGAGTACACCGCAGCGTTCGATGCGCTGGTCAATGAGTTCGTTCAGGACTACCCGTTCCAACGTGAGGAAGCCAAGCGCCGCCTCGGTACGCTGTTCAACGAGGATGACTACCCCACCCTCGAACGTGTGGCTGACAAGTTCAGCTTCAGTCTCAACGTGTTGCCGATCCCACAAGGTAGCGACTTCCGTTGTGACATCGGCGACGACGAGGTCGACCGCATCCGCAAGGACATCGAAGCCTCGACCCGCATCACCATGCAGAACTCGTTGCTCGATGCGTTCTCCCGGGTTCGTGACGTGACCGAAGCGTTCGTCGATCGCCTTCAGTTCGAGGACACGGTGTTCCGTGACACGTTGGTAGGTAATGCCAAGGAGTTGTCCGCCATCCTGCCGAAGCTGAACTTCACTGGCGACCCGAAGCTGGCCATGATCTGTGACGAGTTGGATGCACGCCTCTGTGCCTACACCCCGAACGAACTGCGCAACAACATGCAAGCACGCCGCGAAACCTACGAGGCTGCTCTCGATATGAAGAAAGACTTGGCTGCCTTTTTTGGTAGCTACCAAAACGGAGCATCAACATGAGCAACAGACCCTACGAAGGCGACACGCAGATCGAGATTCGTGACCGTGTCCGCCGCATCGAAGTACGCCTCACCAACTTCATCAAGCACATGGGGTTCGCCCCTGTCGAGGAGCGCACCACGGTGACAGCCAACGTGGTTGGCGTTACGAAGGACGGAGAGCTGGTCGCATCCAACTCCGCCGTCACGGTGGGTGAGTTGTTCTTCGCAGCCCAGCGCAACAACCTGCGTGGTGAGGTGCCAGTCTACATCGGCAACCGCTACTTCGGTTCGATGCGTACCACCCGGGAGTAACCATGCTCGACGGGGTGTTCTTGTCAGTAGCTTGGCTACGCCACGACCACGACGGTACGTTCCACCTCGACTGCTTCTCTTCCGTCCGCTGGCCGGACGGGATTGAGCCGGGAGGGTTGGAGCTGATGGCCACCATCGAGGAGGTTGGCTCCGAGCACTGGCTCATCAACCACGGGTTTGCAGACGCAGCACGACTGGCGTTCCATGACTTCAAGAAGATGGAGTTGAGGGCACAGGTCAACATGCTGGAAGGGCCGTTCATTTTTAAGACCGACGAGCAGCTTGATGCACGCACCATGCTGCGAGTCATTGTTATCCACAGGAAGGAGAAGCTGTATGCAAAAGGAAGGAAAGGCGCTTGACGTTCAGGTAGGTGGTAGCCACTACAAGGACATGCGCATTCAGCCCATCGAGTTTGCAATGATGAATGGGTTGAATGCGTGCCAAGCGCTGACGTTGCGGTACCTGACCCGGGGCAAGGGCGGAACATCCAAGGTCATTGAAGAAAGAGAGAAGGCGATCCACTGCATTCAGTTGGAGATCGACTTCATCAAGGCAGACTTAGCACTGCCGCGTGAGGAACGGATTGCGCTCCGTCGTACCCTCATTGCCAAGTTGGAGCGCGAAATTCTGGAGATTGAAAATGTCTGAATCAGTTAAGTTTGAGATCATCGACGAGGTCACCACCCTCGGCACCGAAGAACCGACCACCCAGCACATCGGTGCCGAAGGCGTGGAAGAACCCGAGCAAGGGCAGACCGAGGAGGAACGTCAGGCTGCCGTCCTCCAGTCCATCGAGGATGCCTGCGCACTGATCCGTGAATCAGGTAGTAACGGGTTTGTACTCATCACCCTCAACGAGCTGGGCCAAGCCAACGCCATCATGGCCGGCGACTACGCCACTGTGGTACATGCCACGCACACCGCACTGTGTGCCCTCGGCAGTATCGTCAAGCGGGTACAGGGCGAGCACGATGGCAACCCCGACAAGCACGCCTCGGTCGAGGACTTCACCGCAGGGGCAAGCATCCTGTCCGTGCACCACAACATGATCGCCAAGATGCAGGCCGACGCACAGGCCAGCATGGTTATCGAAGCAGCAGCATCCACCACCCACTAAGGAACTATCATGGAACAACAGAACAAAGTCGAAGCAGCAGAGCCAGCATCCGAGCCAGCAGAGAACACCACCCGTGTCATGTTCATTGACCCGAATGAAATCCCGGGCGAACTGCGCGAGCAGTTCAAGTCCCTGTTCGGTATCCCGCCGGCCGGCGAGGAGCTGAACGAACTGGCTGACACGATCCGCCACCGTCGCCGCAGTACCGACAAGGTGTCCGACAAGGTGTCCGACAAGGTGTCCGACAAGGTGTCCAGCGAGGAGTTTCGTGACTCCATGATGAAGGCGATCCACTGCCACCTCGTCAGCGCTATCGAGGCAGCGATAGAGAAGCCGACCGTCGAAGAAGAGAAGGCAACCGCTGCCAAGGCGCTGCGTGCCATCGCTGACAAGCAAGGTCTTATGTTCACCGTCAAAGAGATCGACGCACTGACGTTGCTCGGTGACACGTTCTCTCCCAACTTCGCCGCACTGTGTGCAGACCTCGCCTGCTACCGCTTCCGCAAACAAGGGTGGGTGTAACATGGACAACGTAATGGTTGACCTCGAAACACTCGGCCGGCGTGCCGGGTGCATCATCCCTGCCATCGGTGCTGTGAAGTTTGACCCGGTGACCGGTGTGGTGGACGAAGAGAACTCGTTCTACCGTGCCATCACCGTCGAGAGCTGCGCCCGCTTCGGTCTTGGCTTCGACCCGAGCACCGTCAAGTGGTGGCTCGGCCAGTCCAAGGAAGCACAGGCGGTGTTCAATGACCCGAACGCAGTCGGCATCCAGCAGGCACTGGTCGAGTTCGCTGAGTGGTGCGACGAGGATGGCAACTACGCCGACATCAAGATGTGGGGCAACGGCGCATCGTTCGACAACCCGATCTTGGCTGCCGCCTACGAGCGCGTCGACATCATCCAGCCTTGGGAGTTTTGGAACGATCGTTGCTACCGTACCAAGAAGGCTGACTACCCGGAGGTTAAGTTCGTCCGCAAGGGTATAGCTCACCATGCCCTTGACGACGCCATCTCACAGGCCCACCACCTGTGTGCCATCTACGCCAAGCAGTTCGGACTTGAGACCCCGGGCTGAGTCAGCAAACTTTGTCCTGACCCTGCGCTACCTTGAGGAGCAAGACCTTACGCCTCACCTGCTTGCGACGAAGCTGGGTATCAACGTAAGGAATGCGAGGGCTTACCTCAAGTTGGCAAAGGATCAGGACAAGGCCCACGTAGCTGAGTGGTGCAAGCACGGGCAGTTCGGTAACGGGCCACCCGTGCCCAAGTGGGCAGCCGGCAAGGGGGTGGATGCAGTCAGACCCCAACCGATGACCGGCACAGAGTCGATGAGGAAACAACGTAGCAACCCGTTACGACGGGTGGAAAGGAAGTTGCGATGAGCAAGGTTCGACAGGTTTACAACTGGCGTCCTGCCTACAATGCGCTACGCAGTGTGGGTATGAAGGACAAAGAGATCGGTGAGCTGGCCGGCGTGTCACGTGCAGTGGTAAGTGCGGTGGCCAACAACAAGTACGCAAGCGAGCATCACCTTGGATTCAATGGGGGCATCCGCGTCCTCACCAAACTGAAGGAGTTGAAAGATAATGGACAACTACCCGACTTCATATTTGACAGTCTCGGAACTGATACTGGAAGTAAAGGCAGACCCGCAGGCGACAACCCGGGAGCTTGATCTGGCCGAACGGTTGGAAGCGATGATCCGCCAGAGCGCCCGCATCCCGATCGCTTCCTTGAACGTCAGCAAACTTGGGCGAGGTGACCGGGGATGAGCACACCACAACTCGTTACCCTTGACTGGGAAACGTACTACGCCCCGGACTACACCCTGTCCAAGATGCCCGCCGAAGAGTACATCCGTGACCCAAGGTTCGAGATCATCGGTGTCGGTATCAAGGTTGGAGCGAAGCCGGCAGTGTGGATCAGCGAACCGTTCGAGCAACTGTATGACCGAGTCCGTCGCAGCAAGTGGGATGACAAGGTACTGCTCGGCCACAACATGAGCGAGTTCGACTCGTTGATCCTGACCCACCACTTCGGGGTGCGCCCCCGCAACTACCTGTGTACTCTGGCTATGGCCCGGGCAACACACGGCGGCAAAATGTCGAAGTCACTCGGCTCACTGGCCAAGCACTACGGCCTGCCCGACAAGGGTGACGAGGTGGTGCGTGCCATTGGCAAACGCCGCACTGACTTCACGCCGGAAGAACTCCATGCCTACGGTGAGTATTGCAAGGGCGACTGCGAGATAACGTACCGCCTCTACAATATCCTCCGCACCATGATGCCAGCGCAGGAGCAACGGTTCGTTCACTTGTTCACCAAGATGTTTGCAGAACCCAAGCTGGAGCTGGACATGAAGACCCTGACTGACTACCGAGATGAACTGGTAGCCAAGAAGGTAGCCCTGCTGCTTGACGCTGGGCTGACACAGAAGGAACTGCGCAGTGACCCGGTCTTCGCCGAAGCATTGGAGAAGCTGGGTGTGGTACCGCCACGGAAGATCAGCAAGACGACAGGCAAGGAAGCCTACGCCTTTGCCAAGACAGACGAGGCGATGGTCGCCCTGCTTGAGCACGACAACCCGGACGTTCAGGTGTTGGCTGCGGCTCGGATCGGGGTCAAGTCAACCATCGAGGAGTCACGTGTCGAGCGGTTCATCGGCATCGGTAGCCGGGGCTTGATGCCCGTGCCGCTGGTGTATGGCAAGACGCACACCCACCGTGCTGCTGGCGGCGGGAAGATCAACCTCCAGAACCTCGGACGCAAGTCGCCACTGCGGCGTGCGATCAAGGCTCCACCGGGGAAGATCATCGTGGTGGCTGACTCATCCAACATCGAGTTGCGGGTGGCTCACGCACTGGCTGGCCAGATGGACACCGTCGCCAAGCTACGCCAAGGTCTCGACCTGTACTGTGAGTTCGCGTCGGAGTTGTACGGGTACCCGGTCAACAAGAAGGAGCACCCGAAGGAACGGCAGCACGGCAAGGTCGCCATGCTCCAGCTTCAGTACCAGTCAGGTGCCGGCTCGTTCCAAAACGCAGCGCGGATTATGGGCGGGCTGAAGCTGGATATGGTAACCTGCCAGAACACGGTCGACATTTTCCGTGGCAAGTTCGACATGGTGAAAGCCTTCTGGCGTAAGTGTCAGAACGCGTTGCTGGATATGGACGCGGGCAACGTCACCGACATCGACTTGTGGGGACATTGCAAGACAAGCAAAGATTGCATACTATTACCGAACGGCACGAAGTTGCAGTATTTCAATCTTCGGCAAGAGCCGAGCGAGAAATTCGGTACGCAGTGGGTGTATGATGACAAGGAAAAGCGGATGTTGAAGCGCACCTACGGTGGCTCGATCACCGAGAACTTGTGTCAGGCACTGGCTCGCATCGTTGTGTTCGACCAGATGCTAGAGGTCGAGAAGAAGTACGGTGGGTATGACACCCCGGGCAGCGGCGTTGCGCTCACAGTGCACGACGAGATCGTTGCCGTGGTGGATGAAGACTTGGGTGAGGAGTGCCTTGCGTTCACACTGGCCGCGATGCACGAGTCACCTAAGTGGTGGCCGGAGCTACCAGTTGCGGCCGAAGGTGACATTGCGAAACGATATGGAGATGCTAAATGATTGTTGACACAGACCAAGCGCTGACGCCAGAGGAGATGGTTGTCTTCCGGCGCATCATTGACAAAGGGATAGCCATTGCCAAGTCGATGAACCGACAGGACAAGGTGGAGTTCTTCGAGGAATTACTTAAACAGACGGAGGAAGAGTCATGTCTGGTATACCCGACAAAATAATGAGCCAGTCGCACACCTCGATCAGTTGTTTCGAGACGTGCCCCCGGCAGTACGAAGCGAAGTACATTACCAAGACGGTGAAGTTCGAGCAGGGCGAGGCGGCAGCATGGGGTGACGCAGTTCACTGCGCCCTTGAGGCGCGCGTCAAGACCGGCGAACCGTTGCCCAGTAACATGTCCATGTACGCCAAGTGGGGCGATGCCATCGCCGCCCGGGCCGGCGAGAAGATCATCGAGGGTGCCTTTGGTATTCGTCGTGACCTGTCACCTTGTGACTTCAAAGACCCGGAAGCGTGGATGCGTGCCAAGCTGGACGTGTTGATCCTGAAGGACGGTGGGTACGGAGAGATCATCGACTACAAGACTGGGAAGATGAAGACTGACCCGACCCAGTTGCGTCGCTACTCGTTGCTGGTGTTCTGCAAGTACCCGCACCTCAACACCATCAAGGCAGGCTACGCTTGGCTGAAGGACGACGTGTTGTCACCACCTTCTACCTACACCCGGGCCGACGTGCCAGCAATGGTGGCCCTTGAAGAGTCGATCTACGCACGCATCGAAGCGAGCTACATGACCGGCACCTTCCAACCTAAACCGTCAGGTCTGTGCAATGGCTGGTGCCCTGTCACCACGTGCCAGTTCTGGAAGCCGAAGCGGGGTTGATATGGCATGGAATAAGAGTCGCGCAGAAAGGGCGGAGTTCTATCGCAAGATTCACCGCGATTACCTGTCGCTAGTTACCGCCCACCCCGGCAACACAGTGGAAGGGTTGAAGCGGATCATCAAAGCTAACCCTGAACTACCTGTGAGCGGGAACGGGTTGCAGAAAAAGCTGTACCTGCTCGACATGTTGGGAGCGGTGCACCCGATACAGGTACGTGGAAACGACACTTGGTACCCGGGGAGCGAATGACATGGCAACTGACCACATAGATAGATCGCCTGACGTAATACGGGACGAGATTGCTAACGAAGTCAGTTGCGGGAGTTGCGCGTACTGGATGTACGTCGGTGACGGCGGGTACGCGGAAGACCCCTACTTCGACCACGGGATATGCAATAGGTACCCCCCATCTGCCCCACCAGCGGAAGGGCGATGGGTAAGCGACCACCCCGTAACACACAGATGCCATTCGTGCGGGGAGTTCAAAGTTGGGGAGGCGCACCACCTAACCGACAACCTAATCGGCGACGTAGTGCAGTACGTCATCAAGTTGGAGGCCCAACATGGCAATGACACCTGAAGGTAAAGTGAAGGACAAGATCAAGGCAATTTGCAAGGAACGTGGTGCCTACTACGCCATGCCCGTGATGAACGGCATGGCCAGCAACGGTACCCCGGACTTCTTGATCTGCTACAAGGGGTGCTTCGTTGCAGTGGAAGCCAAGGCCGGCAAGGGCAAGACGACTGCGCTGCAACAAGTACGCCTCCGTGAAATCCTGAAGGCAGAAGGAACACCACTCGTCCTCAACGAGAAGAACTATGTCGCGTTGTCCGAGGTGTTCGATGCCATCGACGAAGGGTTCAAGAAACCTGTGGTCGATGACACGTTTTCCCTGATTGCCTTTGCCCAGTAACAACCGCCCCGGGTAACCCCGGGGCACATCAACCTGTTGGGAGTGACGATGATCGTCCACAAACAATCGAACAGCTTGATCCTCAAGCTGCGTGACCCTAGCAAAGTCACCAACGTAATACCCCGGGCACGGGTGGTCAACTACAAAGGTGTTGACCTGACCCAAGTCCACTTCGGACTCGACGAGGTACGTGTGCTGCGCAACCTTGGCATCAACGCCCCGTCGCCAGTCAAGTACAACTACAAGTGGGAGGGCAAGTTCACCCCGTTCTCCCACCAAGTAACGACCACGGAGTTCTTCACGCTCAACCCACGGGCCATCTGTCTCAACGACATGGGTACTGGCAAGAGCTTGTCTGCCCTGTGGGCTGCCGACTACTTGATGCAGAAGGGCGTGCGCCGCAAGGCGATCATCGTGTCCCCCATGTCAACAATGGATAGCGTGTGGGCGAACGAGATCAGGATGCACTTCATGTTCACCCGTACCTGCGCTGTCCTGCATGGCACCAAGGAACGCCGCCTCAAGATGCTGGCCCTCGACGTCGACTTCTACATCATCAACCACGATGGGTTGAAGGTTATCGGCGACGACATCGCCAAGCGGGAGGACATCGACCTGTGGATTCTCGACGAGGCTGCGGTCTATCGTAACTCACAGACCAGTCGGTTCAAGTCGATCACCAAGATGCTGCAACCGACTGACTGGGTGTGGTTGATGACTGGTACCCCGTGCCCTGTGGCACCGACCGATGCTTGGGCACTGGCAAAGTTGATGGGCAGTCCGCTGGCACCAAAGTATTTCAACACGTTCAAGCACGCCACGATGGAACAGGTTACCCAGTACAAGTGGGTGCCCCGCCCGGGTGCGTTCGACCAAGCGTTTGCCATCCTCCAACCGGGCATCCGGTTCAAGAAGTCAGACTGTCTCGACCTACCAGCGGTAACTTTACAACACAGGCAGTGCGACTTAACAATCACACAGCAGAAGGTTTACAAAGACATGCACCAAGAACTCGTCGCTTCGATTCAAGGGCGCGAGGTCACGGCAGCCAACGCAGCAGTCAAGCTGTCGAAGCTACTGCAAATCTGTTGCGGCGTACTGTACGACGGCGCGGGTGGCCATGCCAACGTGGATGCCAAGAACCGCCTTGAGTTGGTGGAGGAAATCTGTGAGGAAGCAGCCAACAAGGTCATCATCTTTGTGCCGTTCACGGCTGCGTTGGAACAGGTTGCTGCACACCTGAAGCAACGGTGGACAGTAGAGGTAGTGCATGGTGCGACCAGCCCGACCGAGCGCAAGAGAATCTTCGATGCGTTCCAGCAGTCGCCTGACCCACGCATCCTCGTCGCCCACCCAAAGACAACGGCCCACGGGCTGACGTTGACCGAGGCAGACACGACCATCTGGTACGCACCGATCTTCTCGCTTGAGATTTTTGAGCAGGCCAACAACCGTATGAACCGCCCCGGCCAGCGCAACCCGATGACCGTGGTGATGCTGGAGTCTACTGGTATGGAGTCCGCGATCTACGCCGCGCTACGTGGCAAGGGCCGGATGCAGGACAGTGTGCTCGACCTCTACAAAAAAGAAGTGGGGTTGGTATGACAGTCCGCCATAAGTTGATCCTCGGTGACTGTATGGAAGCGATGAGTCGGATGCCGGAAGGCAAGGTGAACCTCGTACTGTGCGACCCCCCATACGGGACGACGATGATGGGGTGGGACGAGCCGCTGGGGTTCGCTGCGCTGTGGGAGGCGTACCGCCGCGTGCTGCACCCGAAGGGGTGCGTGGTGCTGTTCGGTTCGCAGCCATTCACCTCGGCGTTGGTGATGAGTAACCCGGACTGGTTCAAGCACGAACTCGTTTGGGATAAGAACAAGTGCGGCAGCCCCGGGCTGGCCAATGTTCGTCCGATGAAGACGCACGAGAACATACTGGTGTTCGCCCCCGGGAGAACAACGTACAACCCACAGATGGAGAAGGGGGAGCCGTACAGCAGGAACACATCGAAGGAGGGCGGGTACGTTGGCAGGGAGAACAACCACAAGTACGGCATGAAACCGAGGAGCGGGTTCACCAACGAGGGTACTCGCTACCCGAAGTCAGTGCTCAGGATCAGCCGTGACTTCTCCGCGCAACAACAAGTTCACCCGACGCAGAAGCCCGTCCCCCTGCTGGAGTGGCTTGTCCGCACCTACTCGAACGAGGGTGACTTGGTACTCGACAACTGTATGGGGTCGGGCAGTACGGGGGTAGCTGCGATACAGGCGGGGCGCAACTTCGTAGGGATGGAGACCGAGGAGAAGTACATGGAGATAGCTAGGACTAGGATAGAGGAGGTGGTATTGACATAGTTTGCAAACAACGTATAATGTGCATGTACTTTCAATAAAGGAGAAACTTGTATGTCCCAGTCCAAGCAGGAACAAGTCGTCGAACGGATGATTCATATCCGCGACGCACGTGCCGCCCTCAAAGCTAAGTATGAAGGCGAAGATCAGAAGTTGAAGGAACAGTGGGAGAAAGGCGAAGCGTGGCTAATGAACGAACTCCAGACCTCCGGCGCGACCGGGCTGAAATTCGATTGTGGTTCCGTCAGTCAGACCACCACTATGCAGGCAAGCATCGGCGACTGGGGGGCACTGTCCCGCTTCATCGTCGAGAATAACGAAGTTGATTTGTTGCAGCACCGCGTAAGCACCACCGCTCTCAAGACGTACCTTGAAGCGGCAGGTGACAAGGTACCCCCGGGTATCAAAGTCACCAACATCCGTGGCATCACCATCCGTCGTAAATAATCTAGGAGCATTACCAAATGTCAAATATGACAATCTTCCAGCAGCAAGCCCCCGCCCGTTTGATGAACCGCGATGCAGCAACCGTTGCACGCATGAATGCCGAAGCCGCAGCCGGCACAGGCGGTGGTTCCAACATCAACCGTATCAGCCTCAAGCAGTCCCGCTTCCGCCTCATCATCGGCGGCGAAGAAGCCAAGGTTCTGCCTGACCTGCACCTCGATGTCGTCATCGTCCGTGGTAACCCGGGCGTCAACAAAGCGTTCTACCTCAAGGCTTGGAAGCCGGGTCAAGAACCGGAAGCACCGGATTGCATGTCCTCCGATGGCATCCGCCCGTCCGCCGAGTCCACCAACAAGCAGTGCGAAACCTGTGCGCTGTGCCCGCAGAACGAGTGGGGCAGCAAGGTCAACCCGCTGACCGGCAAGAAGATCAAGGCATGTACCGACGGCAAGCGCATCGCTGTCCTGCCCCCGGGCAAACTGGATGGTGACATGTTCCAGCTTACCGTGCCGCCGGCATCCTTGACCGACTACGGTTCGTTCCTCAAGCAGTTGAACCAAGTCAGCCCGCCTGTCATGTACAACGACGTGGTGGTTCGCATCTCCTTCGACACCGAAGTCAGCTATCCCAAGCTGAAGTTCGAGCCGATCCGTTACCTCGAAGATCACGAGGCAGCCAAGGTTCAGGAACGCTTCGAGTCTGCTGAGTCGAAGGTTGTGTGTGGTGTTGAGGATGGCGTTGTTCCTGCCGCCGCTCCGGCCCCCGCTCCTGCCCCGGCACCTGCGCCAGCTCCGGCCCCGGCACCTGCCCCGGCAGCAGCACCGGTTCAACCGGAACCGCCTAAGCGTACCCGTGCCAAGCCGACGCCTGCCCCTGTGGCTGACGACTCTGGCTTCGGTTCAGCTCCTGCCCCGGCAGCCGCTGCCCCCGCTCCGGCACCAGCACCTGCTGGTAACGTGATCGACCACGGCACCCAGCAGGTTGCTGCTGAAGGTGACCTCGAAGATGTCTTCGGCGCTGGTTGGGATTAACAAGTAACCCCCGGGGATTTGGTAGCTACCAAATCCCCATTTACTTTAGGAGAACGCAATGTTGAACGACGAAGAACTAGCAGAATTTCTACTGGCGCTGACTGCCTTTATGACCAACGCAGGGCTGTCGATGGCCACCACCGGTACCTTGTTCGGCGTCAGTGCATCGTCACTTTCCCGCTGGTACAAGAGCAACCCGGAGAAAAGACACGGAGCAGCCCGTTGGGTAGCAAACCCCATCAAACAGAAGGTTGCCATGTTCGACGCGATCAGTGCAGACCGTGGTCTGTACGGGCGTTTGGTGGGTTTGAGCCAGCCGGAGAAGCTGGAGATGTTACGCGCGGTGCTGCAAGACACCGCAACTTGGGCATAGAATAGACCCCTTTGGCGGAGGTTATATGGACGGGAATAGTTTTCTAAGAATGGTATGGCCCTTGCAAGGGCCATATCTTTTGGCACTACCAAAAAGCTACACAGACAAGGACGGCAAGCTCGTTTCATTCCACAAGCATTACGCTTTTGACACAGTCGACGCAGCCTATGAGGCCGCACTATTCGCAGTCCACGAGGAAGAGAACGTGTTCTTCGCACTGGGCGCAGTCAAAGAATTATTCAGGAAACCCAGCGGTGCGCTGGAGTCGAAGGGCAACCGCACCAAGGCAAACATCCGGGCACTCCGTGCCTTCTGGCTGGACATCGACGTCAAGCCCAACGAGGCTAAAGCCTACCCTACCCAACGTGCAGCAGTCGAAGCAATCACCTCGTTCGTCAAAGACCTCGCACTGCCCAAGCCCTATCTCGTTTCCAGTGGTGCCGGCATCCACGTGTACTGGCCACTGACCGAGGAACTGGACAGCGATAAGTGGTACCACTATGCCAGCTTGCTGAAACAGATTACCAATACCTACGGACTGCGCGCTGACCCTTCACGTACCTCTGACCAAGCCAGTATCCTGCGGGTACCTGACACCCTGAACCGTAAGCCGGATCGTCCTATACTACCGGTCAAGGTAGCCCGCGATGGGGAGATCACTGACACCGATACCTTCCTGAAGAAGATCGCGTTCATCGCCAGCACCCGCAACCTGCAAGCCAAGCCGTCACGCAAGACGAGCGAGATCAACGTATCAGGTAGCTTGGCCGAGTCGATAGCGTCAGCCAACGAAGCGGTTGCCAACACGTTCACACCCCCGCACCCACTGAAAGTTATCCAGCGTTGCGACCACCTCAAGTGGCAGTTCGACAATGCCGCCGAGGTACCGCAGCCACTGTGGTACTCCGCGCTTGGCGTGCTGCGCTACTGCATCAACGGCGAGAAGGTATGCCACACGTTCTCCCAACGTGACACAGGACGCTACGACGCTGACTCTGTGGATCGCAAGATAGCGCAGCACAAGGCTGGCGGGTACAAGCCGACCACCTGTGCCAAGTTCGAGGAAGACGGGGCAGAGCAGTGCCGCACGTGCCGTTGGCGGGGCAAGGTTAAGAGTCCGATCGGACTGGGTAGCGTGGCAGAAGAAGCCATCGCACCACAGATGGTGCAGTTGGTACAGGGCGAGAAGGTCACGAGCGAGTTGCCACCTCCACCCTTCCCTTGGAAACGATTGATGAACCCCGAGGGTACCCATGCCCGCATCGTTTACGATCTGGTCAAAGAGAAGGATGGTAACGAGTCAATGGAAGAAGTGGCTGTCTATGACTACGACGTCTACCCCACCTGCCTGACTTACGACGAGGCCATCAAAGGGTACGTCGCCACGGTCAAACACTACCTGCCGATGGAAGGCTGGGCGGATATGACCATCAACCTGAGCGACGTCCAAGACGAGCGCAAGATCAAAGCTGCGTTGGCGCACATCGGCATACTACCGGCGACCGACGACAAAGCAAAAGCATTGGGGAACTACATGAGAGCGTACATCGCTGAGTTACAGAAGACAGTCCGTGCCAACGTGTTGTGGTCACAGCTTGGCTACAAGGGTGAGGACAAGTTCATTGCCCCGGGCAAGGTAATCACTGCCACCGAGATCACCGACTGCGCCGTCAGTCCGAACGTGAGCCACGCCTGCAACACCCACGTCGATGCCAAGGGTACGCTTGCTGAGTGGATCGAAGTAGCCAAGGCATACGAGAAGCCCGAGTGCGTGTCCCTCCAGTTCAGTGCGATGACCGCGTTCGCTGCCCCGCTCATGGCCCTTACCAATTTCAGTGGTGCCATCGTGGCTGCCATTGGCGAGAAGGGTTGCGGCAAGACGTCGGCCTCGTGGCTGGGCAACGCTGCATTCGGCCACAAGAAGATGGCGGACATCACAGACCGCGACACGGGCAACTCGCTGTACGCCCGCCTCGGTACCCTGTGCAACCTGCTGATTACCTTCGACGAAGCGACGTTGCTCGACGGTGAGACCCTGTCTTCGCTGGCCTACGCCATCAACCAAGGCCACGGCAAGAGCCGCCTCGACCGCAACGCACAGTTCAAGGAGACACTGAACTGGGCCACGCTCATGTTGATGACGACGAACAAGAGTCCGCACACTGTACTTGGCGGGTTGAAGAACGATGCCAGTGCCGAAGCAGTCCGCATCTTCCAGTATTACGTTCCTCCAAACACGTTGACGAAAGAGTTCGCTGACTACATCTTCGACAAGCTGAACCACAACTACGGACACGCCGGCCCCCTCTACATGCAGGAAGTTCTGCGCACCCGGCAGGACGTGGTTGATCGCATCAAGTTCTGGATACGTGAGGTCGACCGTGTGGCCAACGTGACAAGCGGCGAGCGCTTCTGGTCTGCTGTCCCGGCTGTGGTACTGACTGCCACCGAGATCACGAACCGTATGGGCCTGACCAACTATGACATCGCTGGACTGCTGGCCTTCGCTGTCAACGTCGTCAACTCCATGCGTACCAACGTGGTTGAGGATACCGGCACTGCCGTCGGCGCTGTGGCTGACTACTTCAACACCAACCTGCGCAACACGCTGGTCGTTGGTGCACAGGCTGGCAGCACGCTGGTTACTGTCCGGCACCCACCGTCAGCAGAACTTCGTGTCCGGGTGGATGATGGTATTGGTCGTGCGTACATCGACCGGGTCAGCATCCGTGGCTACTGCCTGACGAAAGGCATTGACCCGGGCACGCTGCGCGAGGAGCTGCGTGTGATGGGCGTACTTATTGACGACGACCGCAAGGTGGTGCTCGGCAAGAACACCACGTTCAAGTCGGTGCAAACTCGTTGTTGGGAGTTGGACATGAACCACTCCGCCCTGACCGGTGTGGCGGGTTTCGTGGCTGCCGCCTCCGTCCCCACCCCGGCGTCCTCTGTGGTGCCGATCACCGGCAAGAAGGTGGTCTAGTGGCAGTCATCGACCACCCCGTCCACGATAAGGTAAAGCAGAAAGCCGACGCGCAGTACGGGTGCAAGAACCGCACCCACGCTGACGGCTACTGGGCACCCGACCGGAGGTACTTCCCCGACGGCAGGTTCGAGACCACCTGCGTTTGGATACCTAACGTGATGTCCCGTGATTGCCGGTTCGACCTAAGCATGAACGACCCACTGTGCCGGACGTGCGAGCACAAGGGTAGCGGCGAGGAGTACGCACTGGGCGTACTCCTGAAGACGCTCTAGTTTCCGGGTGCCCCGGGCTACTTCTTGCGAGAGGGGTAGACAGGTTGCGGGAAACTTCCTGAAGGGGCACCCACCTCACTCGCCTTGGAACTGGTGGTTCTCGCCGTAGTTGTACTGCCAGTGGCCGGCGGTGTTACCGGTGAACCCTAAGTTCGTACTGCCGTTCATCCCCGACTGGATGTGGAACCCAGCCAGCGCCGACGCAGCAAGCTGCCCTGAGACTTGAGCCGCAGCCTTGGATGCCTCAACCCGCAGTGCCACACGGCGCTCCATGATCTCTTGGTTGACCTGCCACTTCTTGATAAGCGACTCGTACTTGGCGACTTCGAGGTGGGCCTTAGTCTTGTACACCTCCCCTTGCGCACTGTACGACTCCACCTTAACACGCTCAGACGTGACCTTCAGTTCTTCGGCCGACTGCTTCAGCTCGCCTTGCGCCTTGGCGGAAGCGATAAGGCTGTCCATCTGCTTGAGCGCCATGTCAGCCTGCGCCACGTATGCGCGCACCTGACCGTCACCGACGGACACGCTGGCCTCGATTGCGGTACGTTGGAGGTCTGCGTTGGCCTTGACTCCTTCGAGGGATGCGGCGTACGCGCGGACTTGCGATTCGTACAGCGTGACGGGTACGATGTTGGCCTTGACCTGCGCCTCGTAGACCTCGTACTGCGTACGCGCTGCACCAACCTGCGCGGAGAAGGCCTCCACTTCGGTACGGAAAGCCTCCACCCGTTTGCTCTTGGCATCCAGCAAGGACTGCGCGGCCGACACCTGCGCCTTGTACACGTCCACCATTGCCAGCACACCACGAACCTGTGCCTCGTACCCCTGCATCTGCGCTACCTCAGCGTCGACCCCGAGCTTCGCACCCTCGACCTGCGCCTTGAAGATATTAACCCGCGCAGCTTCCGCCTCGATCTTGGCCTTGAAGATGTCGACAGCGGATTGCGCCCGGAGTTGCTGCGCCTTGAACACCTCGACCGACGCGTTGTACATGTCGATCATCTGGCGAGCGGTTGCGGTGTGAATCTCCAACTCCAACTTCTTGACTTCGAGGGACTTGTCGATCTGCTTCTTGGCCAAATCCACACCAGCCGTCATGTTGGTACGGTAGGCCTCGACCTCGACCTCCATGCGCTTCATCGCCACGTCGCGGCTGGCCAGTCGAACCTTGTTGGAGGCGTCGAGCCGGATGGCGTCTACCCGCTGACCGACAGTGCCCGCTGGGGCGGTGAACCCTCGGGAGGCGAACTCGTCCCACACACCGACGACATCTCGATCTGCCTGAGCGTTTATCTGATCCGCCAACCGAGCGGTCTCTTGTTGTGTGACCGTGGTCACAGTGGCGGGCGTGCCCTGCAATGCGCGGGCAGCGAACTCATTCAGTAACGTGTCGTCATACGTTACATCCCCGACCTTCAAGTAGATGTTATCCGGTACGAAAGCCGCCGGCTCCACCCAGTCCGGCAACGTATCGAGGAACGTAGGGAAGTTCAACGTCGGTAGCGCGGGCAGGGTTATCCCGTGTATTACGGGGGCCGACGGCATCGCAAGGTTGGGGGACACCGGTAGCGCGACGTCGAAGTCCACCACAGGTGCGGTCGGTGCGGTCGGCATATCCACGACAGGTAGCGACGGGAGGGCCGGCGAAGGCGGAGCCGTGGGCGGGGCAGGGATAGCTACCGGGGTGAACGACGCGTTAACATTCGAGGTGAACGTCGGGAGAGCGACACCGCTCGGGAACTGTACAGGGTCTACCGGAGTCGGGTCAGCAGGAAAATAATCCGCCGGCCCAGTTATCGTCCCCATAGGGCCGGGATCGCCCGGGGCGTCCAGCTCGACGAGGGTTTCCGATATAGCTCTGATCGCGTCCTGCGCCTGAAGCACCATGTCCCCCCCGCGCTCGAACAGAACCGTACTGTCCCCGGAGATGCGGTTCTGTATTTCCTGAATGCGGGAGATGACGCTGTTATATACGTCAGTTGGGATTGAGTGTAGGTCTTCGATGTCCATCGCCATGCTATATTCTCCGAGAGGTTACGTTAGGTACCAGCCTAGCCTCTTTGAGCGAGGCAAATCCAGCGTCGGTGTTTAGGAAAGAGAACCCCCAGTAACGGGATACAGGCCCGCGACCAAGCTCGACCCGCACCTGCGTCGGTGCCTCGTGGTCATAGGCCGACTTGCCGTACGTCGTGGTGGTTTTGCCGCCACCGTTGCTGCGGGTTACCTCGATATGGATCGGCGTCTTGGCCGTGTACGTCAGGTAAATGTGGCGCAGGCGCTTCGTCTCGATGACACCGAAGTCGTACAGCCCTGAGTCAGCGCGAGCGGCAGAGGCCACCGTCGGAGATAGGACGTACATCCCGTCAGGAGCCAGCCCGTAGACGACCCCGTTCGCCTCGTGCACCTCGGTAACTTGGATAGAATCCCACCGGGATATGGCCATCGTTCTGGCGTTGAACACCCACGCGCCGTGGGTAGGGTAGGAAAGCAAGACATCGTCGAACCCATACCCGACGTTGTCGTAGTTTATTCGTACCGTGTTCTTTGGGGTTAGCTCCTCCGAGCCGGCAGCCATATCGTCCACCGTGGCGGTCACCACTGCACTCGCAAGCGTGACATCTACCCCGCTGCCGAACTCGAACACATCGTCACCGAGCAAGACTACTGGGGTAGCTGCGTCCTCACCGACCCCGGCCTCTACCACCAGTGCGGAGTGGGCTATACCGAGGGCGTCACCTGTACCGGCAGCCACCGAGTCGAGGGTGACCCTGAACGTGGCGGTGTTTGTGGTCACCGACTCGCCGGTACCTACCTCATCCACTACGAACGCGGTGGCGAACTCGAAGGAGTCTTCCCCCTCGCCAGCATCGTCGACCACCTCCGACACCGAGGGGAACCCGGCTCCCGCCCCAGTACCTGTTTCCAACACGGTCGCGGTCGCGGTAACGGCGAACGACAGCCCCTCGGTGTCTGCGGTACCGACCTCGTCCACGAGTACGAACGAAGTAGCGGACACGATCTCGGCGGTACCGACAGCCACCTCAGTGAACAGGGGTGCCGGGGTTACAACGAACCACCCGACGGTGTCGTACCCGGAGCCGTCCGACACGAGTAACGTGTTGGCGTTGGTTACCGTCCACTCGACGTACCCGAGGGACTGCACGTCCACGGTTACTGTCGTCACCTCCCCCAACTCACTCGCCGGGGTGGTAACCCGCACGCGTACGCCGGTTCCGTTCTGGACTACGCCGGTAGCTCCCCAAGCGCCACCATCCACAGACAGCTCGCCGACCCCGACGACGGTCACGTTCTTGGTACCGAGGGTAAGCCCCGACACGTACGCCGTGTCAGAGGTTATGAGCGTGTTCGGTGCCGCGTCAACTACATGGGTGAATGCCAGTCCCATCAAGTTTCTCCTATGAACGTAACCTGCCTATGAGGGCTTATTTTATCAAACTCGGTGAACTCCCCGTTGCGGAACCCGGAGTACACCATACCGCCGTTGAGGTACCGGTGCTGTTTGTACCCCTCGGTACCGATAACCGATCGCGTGCACCAGAAATGCGCGAGCGCAAGACTGTCGTCTGTTGGGTGAGGCAGCGTACCCTCCCACAAAACGCTGGCCCCGGGCAGGGCTTTCATCTCGGTAGGGTACTCGCCCCCAAGGGCGGAGCACACCGTCGTTATCTTGTAGTCCTCGATGGACGACTCTGGTTTGCTGCGATCCCAAATATCGGTAGGTGCTGTGTGCGTGCCGTCGGCAATGTTGAGTAGCGACTGCGGTTGCATCCTACCCTCTTTGGTGTAGTTGTTGTCCTCCGGGAAGAACATCCACTGGAGGTACTTCACCGTGTCCCCCCGTAACTGCCATTCAGGCCAGTTGCCGACGGGGATAATGTGGTGGTCGATCCCCAACTCGTAGTCGGGAATCCACGCCGGGTAGGTGTAGTAGACGAACTGCATCACCATCGCCGCGTACTGGTAGTCAACCTTGCTCCGAGTAGCTGCCACATGTCGCTCACAGATGAACACCGCCTCCCGGTCAGTCAGAGGGATGGCTGCCGAGTAGCTATATGACTGCCCTGTAACCCGTGTACCGGTAACGCGAACGTGAAAGCAGTGCCGCTTGGCTGTCCAAGGGCTGCCGGGGCGTGACCGATAGCTCGGATCAAAGTCGTTGTACCACGCCTCCTCGCTACCGCTTTGCTCGTACCCGAAGTGGAACGGCGGGTACGGCCACGAGTATTCGACCCCCATGTAGGGGGACTCCCACGTCTTGCGCCCCTGTGATTGCATGTCTGTACGTGATTCATCCGCTACCTTGCGAGGGTCACCACGGCTAGTGTAGAACCCCTTCGGTTTCGTGGTGTTAGTGGTGTAGTCCCCCCAAGTCCACCCGCCCAACAACATACAGTACGGCGTCCACTCCCGGTCATCCCACGAGTCGTGCTCCTGCTTCGAGGTGTTCATTGGGTTGTAGAAACGCGTCCACACCAGCTCATCCCCGTCATAGAAGACATGCACCACGGCGTCACTGACCGGGTACTTCTTGATCGCCTCCATGTAGTCCTTGGGGTAGTTGATCCCTGACTTCGGGTACTGACGGGGAAGCATGTCGAAGCTAACCACGCTGGGGATACCTGTCTCGGCATCAATCGTCGGTACCTTGAAACACTGCCCATATTGGGCGATGTCTACCGCGTTACCTTGGCCAACGCGATGTATGGTGGCCTCCAAGTCAGCGAGGCTGGAGTCGTAGCTGTGTCCGTCGATGTCGTGGTTGTAGTCGACCTTCTCTGTACCGCCCGCATCCCCGCCCCGTAACTCTATGCGCCAGTGCTCAAACACAGGGTAGTCGAACGGACGGGGGGCGTTGACCCGCCACCCGACGTTGTCGATCTTGTCGCCTGTCATGCTAAAGGCCCACCCACACTCTGCGTAGGAGGCCTGCAACTCGCCGTAGAACGGAGCTACGTCCTCCGCGCTCAGTAGTTGTTTGACCCACTTGTCCTTCACCGCCCGGTCGAACGCCGGGGTAAGGTCTTGCGCTTCTTCGGGTACCCCCGGAACCGGCTTGCGCGCCTCCTTGCTGGGCAGCGGGTACCCAAGTGGCAACGCGTTTAGGTATTGTTTCGCCTCGTCGGACATACCCCACCCGGAGTTGTGCACGACGGGTAACCGCATGGCCCACACCCCGTTGGAGCTTATCTCGATCAGGTAGTACCTGCCATTGCTGGTCTTGTAGACGCCGTGCGTCTTGACCCAGTGGAACCAGTAGTTGAGCGACCCCAGTAGCTTGTCATCTGGTGGTGTCTCGTCGACACTGTCGTGGGGGTAGTTCTCGACTCCCCGCTGGATGTTACTCGCGCGCTGGAGGTCTACCGCCGAGTGCGTCGTGCCGCACCAGCAGTCGTAGAGTACGTGCGTGGCAGCCAACTGCTCCCGCGAGGGTTCTGGAAACCTGCCAAGTCCGAGCAACACCTGCGTCACCACACGCATCCGGCCGGAGTACATCGTAGGTTTGATGAGCCGCTGGGCAGCGTAGACCTTCGGCGGTTTCGGGTTGGTGGCGAGAGGGTTCGGTTGTACCGGGTTGTTGTATAGGTGTTTCCACTGGTCGGGTACCCGCAGTGGTAGGTAGAGTACCTTCAACAACCGCGCGTCGTCGCTGTGTAGGTACTTCAGTTGCTGTCGCAGGCGTGCGATAGTCTTACGGATGACGTCGCTTTCCTGCTCGCTTTCTGACAGAGACATCAGGTCAGCAAGGGTTTCCTCCGTCCGGGCGTGCATTAGCTTCAACCGACGGTAGGACTCTGCTGAGGGGGAGAACCTATCCAGCAGGTTGATTACCGGTATGTCATCGTCCCCGGTCTCTTCCTGACTGAAGTACCCGTCGACGATGACACCCCCGTAGGGGGCCAGCCCGTAGGCTGTATTTGTCCCGCTCGGCAACGTAACGGTAGGGTGGCGAACAATGTCCGCCAGATGCACCCCACCTATGCGCCCCACCCGTACGGTGACACCGTTCTCGAAGGTGTGCCACACCGATGTGGTTTTTAAGTCCACCACGTCGGCCATGAGTAGCGCCCGCCCCAGCATGGCGCGGGCTGCGTGAGTAAGTGCCCGACCCTCCTCGGTGCTTACACCTGCACCGATGTTTAGCTTCAGAGGGCCGGAGTAGTACGAGGGGGTTAGCGCATCAGGCTGCATTGAGGGTCACGCGGTACCCAAGCTCGAAGTTGTCACCACCGAACAACGTGCGGTCAGCCGCGAAGCGGGAGGCAGAAGCCAGCACCCCGTTGGTCGACCCTTTGAGCTGGTCTGAGCAGAGAGCTGCGCCACGGACAACCAGTTGGCTTGCGCTGGCAATAGTATACGACGCCTTGCCACCGGTAAGGTTGTCGACTTGGTTGGTCGACGTCGCGGTGCCATTGAACATCGGGCGGTTGGTCTCGGTGTAGCCTTCGACCGCAGAGACGATCTCCGACGCGGCAGACGGGAAGCTCGCGGCTACCCAGTTGGTAGCGGGGGTGACGTTACCGGCGAACAGGGCCAGATACCAGTTGGCGACCTTGCTCTGCGTGTGCAGGCCACACATCAACAGGTAGTTCAGGAACTGCGTGGTCAGCAGGTTCTTGTCGATGCGCAGGTCTTCGCCGTTGACGGTGTGGAAGTATTCACCGACTGCCAACACGTTGGCACCGGGAATGAAGATACCTTCGTCGGTTACTTCGTGGGCGTTACAAGCCAGTGCGCGTGCGATGTCCCGGCCGAGAGCGTTGCTTTTCATGTGTTTCTCCTAGAGGTTATTGACTGGCGTGTCTTTGGCATGGCCGCGACCGTCCGAGCCGAGTGAGTCTACCACCGATACTACTTGGTAGAAACCGTCCCGTGCGAGCAAAGCAGTGTTGGCTTGGGCATAGACGGGAAGCCGTGCCCTGTCTGCTGTCAAGATGCGAACCACCCCTGAAGGTAAGCCGACACAGAGACCGTGGCGACTCAACCAAGCGAAGGCGTTCGATACCTGATATTGACTGCCGTTGACGGACAACGCGTCGGTGTCGACGGTGTCAAACGGCAGGTAAACCTGTGAGTCAAGCACCGCAGCGGCGTCGCTGCACTTGACCAGTCGCATCTCTTTCGGGTCGTCGCCGCGCAGGAAGAACACCTCCTGCCGGGTTGACACGTATAGCCCGTCCGAGACCGCGCCGAACCCAGTGATGTATCCCGGGGCGGTGATGAAGTCGTAGCGGCGGTCGTGCTGTGAGTAGTTGATCGGTTGCGAGTAGAAGATCGTGTCCCCCGCTGCTACCCACAGGCGACCAGCGTGCCGTGCGAGGTAGCGCCCGAAAGGCATGGGCTGGTAGAACGTACGTGGGTCAACCGCCTCGGAGGACAGGTCTTGTGGAGGAACATTCGGGGTCGTACCGAACGGCTCCACTGTCAGGTACTCAGTAACCACGCCGCCATCTCCCCCGTTGGAAAAGTACACCCGGTCATTTATCTCGACGTACCAGACTCGCCCACGCCCCGAGATAGAGTACCCGAGGGAGACGAGGGCAACGCCCCCGACCAGACGGAACAGCTCGCTACCGACGAACACTAGCGTCAGCGAATGATCCGCCTTCGTCCACATCGAGTGACCACCCTGCATCCCGGACAGTTCAAACTCAGGCCGCACATCTAGCTTGCCCGAGTCGTCGATGTCCCAATTCACGATCTTGCGTGCAAACCCGTCAGGGATAGCGGTCTCGTCAGCCACGTGGTGCTCGCCAGCACCGAACGAAACTGGTACGGTGGGTAGTGCTACCTCGTTAGTTGTGGGAGATTGTGCCATTACCGAACTCCATCATTTCGTTGTGTGCAGTAGCGATGAACGACTGCGCGTGCAGGTTACTCAGGCCCGGGTAGCTGTCGGGCACGTAGCTGAACCCGGTATCAAACTCTTCCCACCCGCCAAGGTTGGCGTACTTGACACGCGCGCCAACGTCAGCATCCCCGAATTGTACCGCAGACGGGGTACCCTCAATGAAGTAGCCTCGGGGGGCGTGCTTCAGCGTGGCTGACCAGTCAGGGAGATCATCCGTTACGTCTAGCGGGTAAATCTTGCGGTGCTTGTAGTCGATGTACAAGGTACCAAAAGTCGTCATCGTGTCTAATAACACGTTTCCGTACTGGTCTTGAATGTAGCTCTTTGGGTAGATGCGCAGGTACGGGCCGACGTACTGAGCGCCTTTCCATGACTGGAACTCAACCCACCCGGTCATCGGTATCTGGCGGTGGAAGTGCTCGACTCTCATGTCGTTGCGCGAGGACGTACCGAACCGCGTATCGTTCGTCCCGGCGGGACGAATCCACTTCGGCCCCCAGTCCTCAACGGTCACTGACGGGGCACCAAACACAGCGTCAACCCAGTCCATAGTGTAGATCGGCTTGTCGCCGACGAATGACACGTCAGGCATACCACGCTTGTAGGTCGTGTACCCGGGCGGTCGGATATGCTGCGGGCGAGTGGTGATCGTTGGGCGACCAAACACCGCTGTCACCCCGTCGTTGAAGTACGAGTATGACCAAGGGTTTATCGGGCGGTGCTTGTTCGTCACCGTAGTGTACGCTCCAAAGGTCGGGCCGGCGGTCTGCGCGCGCCAGTCGAACCAGCGGTCTTGCGGATCGGTGTTGGTGTGGAAGCTCCACGGATACCACGTCGATGAGGCGGCATCCCACTTAGCGTCGAGGCGAATGCGCTGTGGCCCAACGACGTTCGTGGCTCCGAACACGGCAGAGGCGTCGATACCTTGCAATCGCTCGATCCACTGAGTGCCGCCTTCAAGTGTCGGGCGACCCATAGCGGTACTGCTCGGGCCGGGGTCACACACGATGACCATACTGCGCGTGCTCGGCTCACCGAAGCGGTCGACCTGACCAAGCGAGTCAACGAAGATCGTGTTCAGTTTGACGAGCGGGTACCCGAAAGGAATGTTGGCCCCTGTCCACGGCGCGTCGGGGTGTTCCCACTCCTCGTTTGGTACGACACCCGCCCCTGCCTGCACTGAGTCAGGGAGGATGAGTTTCTGTGGCGGTGTCTGCTGTGACTGGTCGAACATCACCTGCCCGTTGCCCCAACGCAGGTAGTCAAGCGACGGAGCACGTATGCGCCGCATCCTGTCGGAGATGAACGGTGCAGGCACGGTTGGTGGGTTAGGCGCGGCTTCGACGTGGAGATACCGTTTCCACAACTCGACCCTCGGCTTGCCACCCGGCTCGAAAGCGTAGGCGCTGAACGCACGAATCTCGGGAGTGACGTTGTACGCACGTGGCTCCCCGACTTCGCCGTTGGGGTAGCCCCACACTCGGATAATGTTCTGGTGGGTTTCAAGCTGGTGAACCCCGACGTACCCCTTCTCGATACCGAGTGGGGTGATGTACCTTATGGCGTACGCCACGAACGGGTCGCCTGCCGGCTGAGTGAGTATCGAGTGCGGCGACAGTGAGCGCAGTCCCGGGGATACCCACGGGCGCGGCATCTCTGTCATGGCGTAGGTAGAGAACGGCTGCACCGTCTGGAGGTTGCTCCACACACGGATCGGCAGCGGTACGTTCGGGCCACGGAAGCCCCAGCCATCGAGGTTGATTATCTTGCGCGTGCGGACGTAGGTGTCGTAACCGAACGGGGTGCCCTCGTACCACTCCGGCGTGATGTACCGGATGCGGGCAGCAGCGAAGGCCGTACCAAAACGCGTTTGCACTTCTCCGTATGGACGGATCGGCCGAGCTTTGTTGAGTACGAACCCGCCGAGCGGCAGGACGGAGTGCACAAACCCGTTGGCTTGCATGTACCGGTTCTTGTTGTAGACCGTGCGGTAGTACCCGAAGCGATCCCCCTCGAAGGCCCACTGCTGGATAGCGACTGGCGCGACATACTGCTGCCACAAATTGACAACCGGGAAACCAATGAGCGCCACGTCGACGCCAAACGGGTAGAAGTATTGCGAGCGATCCCGCACCTGCGGGATACCGAGCGCGTGCGTTGGGGCAAGCCCGACAGGTAGTACATTCTGCGCCCGGTCACGAACCAGTGCCTCGCCATAACGCGTCAGCTCTTGTCCGTCAGGGCGTAGGTCTCGGGCACCGAGCGCGGCGAACGGCGTACCGAAGCTGGTCTGTGTTCCAGACAGGTAGGCAGGGCCAATCGAGCGGGTGTGATGCGTAACCCAAGGGTTACCGTACCAGTCAGGGTCTTGCCATCCGGTGTGGTTGACGACCTGTGCCCACAACGTAAGGTGCGCTGTACCGAAAGCTGTCGGTGCCGGCATTCCACCCGGGCGAACGAACTGCAACAGGTTGTAGACCTTCGGACTCGGTGGCGTGATCGGCTGTCCAGTGAACGGGTAGATGTTCAGGTACTGGTAGTGGTTCTGTACCCACGTGAAGTTCTGGAAGATGTTGCTGTCCCAAGCGTGGGGCTTCAGGACTCCCGGCAGCTTCGGCGTACCAAACACTGCGGTGGAAGCAATGCCTTCAGGGATGATCTTGAGGCCGTAGTTCTCGGTGAACAACGTGCCAAAGACTGCCGTCGAAGCGATGCCCGTCGGGTGTACCGGTTGCAAGCTCAGGTACGGGTTGGGCGTACCGAACTCAGAGCTATCCCAACTACCTGCGTCGATCTGCTTACCGCCGGCAAAGTAGAAGCCGATGTTCGCAGCGTTAGGGCGTGCCCACGTCTGGTCAAGACTGAACTCGATCCACCCGACCTTGCCGATATGGACGACGACTTGTGGTACCGCGTCTTGGACGAACCCTGTCGGGCGAATGTCCTGCGCTGCGTTGGCTACGCTGGTTGCGCCGAAGTTCTGGTGGTCGTACCCGCGTGGTTTCGTTATCTGGTTCCCAGTGAAGACGAAGTTCCACTTCTCTCCTTGGGGGGCTACGAGGTCTAGGTTGAACTCGTTCCGTTTAATGACGTGTGTCGCCAACACCCCGCCGAAACGCAGCGCGTCTGGTGTCGAGCGGAAGCCAGCTCCCCAAATAGGAAGCGGCTGCTCAGAAATCAGGTCGCCAAACTTGTTGCTGTTGGGTACCCCGTGCCCGTAGATGAGCTGCGTCGTACCCCAGTATAGGTTCGGTGGGGTGAACGGCAGGGCTACAAGGTTGAAGTTGAACAGCTCCCGGCGCAGCGTCCACGTGACGACGGGGGCAGTGATAGGTGGTACGTCGTAGTGTCCGGTTGGACGAATGTCCTGCGCTGCGTTGGTGACGGACGGAGTACCCGCAACATCATCGACTGCATAGGTGTGCTGGTACAGCAG
>ERZ1034361.86-NODE-86-length-64985-cov-5.392571_pt1 | contig 64985 bp, 50 predicted proteins | sample MGYA00520617_ERZ1034361 | MGnify/ENA primary metagenome ERZ1034361 (study PRJEB33736, sample SAMEA104284507) | Azolla filiculoides | biome: Urban; feature: Water surface; material: Ditch water | place: Netherlands | collected 2015-10-28 | depth 0-0.1 m ... | reverse complement strand
GCGATTTAATGGATTTTGAAACCGTTTATAATTTTGGAAAACAAGTCGATGTTTTGACTTTCGAAATTGAATTGGTCAATTTGGAAGCGTTGGAAAAACTAGAAAACGAAGGATTGCCTGTTTATCCTTCGCCAAAAACCTTGCGATTGATTCAGAATAAAGGTATTCAGAAAGAATATTATGCCCAACATAATATTCCAACTGCCCCTTTCCAAAAGTTTTCCAATTTAGAAAATCTGAAATCTGAAATCAGCAATCTAAAATTGCCATTCGTATGGAAATGTACTGAATTTGGTTATGATGGCAATGGTGTGAAAGTCGTGCGTCAAGCATCGGATTTAGACAATTTGCCAAATGTAGAATGTATTGCCGAAGAAATGATTCCGTTCAAAAATGAACTGGCTGTTATCGTTTGCCAAAATCCAAAGGGCGAAATCAAAACCTATCCTGTGGTAGAAATGGAATTCCATCCCGAAGCCAACCAAGTAGAATATGTAATTTGTCCAGCTCGTATTGACGAAAAAGTAGCCGAAAAAGCCAGAGCCATTGCCCTTGAGGTTTCCAAAAAATTCAATCACGTGGGACTTTTGGCGGTGGAAATGTTCCAAACTTCAACCGATGAAATCTTGGTAAACGAAGTGGCTCCTCGCCCACACAATTCAGGTCATTACAGCATTGAAGCCAGTTACACTTCGCAATTTGAAAATCATTTACGTGCCATTTTGGATTTACCATTGGGAAATACCGACAGCAAAGTTGCCGGAATTATGGTCAATCTTACCGGAGCCGAAGGTTTTTCAGGAGATGTGATTTATGAAAATATCGAAACTATTTTAGGTTGGAATGGTGTTACACCTCACATCTACGGAAAAAAACAAACTCGTCCTTTTAGAAAAATGGGACACGTTACCATAGTAAATGAAGACATCAATGTAGCACGAAAAATTGCTGAGGATGTAAAGAATACGATAAGAGTAATTTGTTAATTTGAAAATGAAACAACTTCTAATTTTATTATTTTTATCTAATTTGGCTTTCGGTCAATCCAAAAAATTATCTGATGAAGTGATAAATAATAGTGGAGCATCAAAAATAAATTTTATCGAAGATTGTAATGAGGTAAATAAATTAGCCAAAACAGATATTAAAAACGAAACCATTTTTTTATTTCTACAAAGTGGCGAAGTCCCAATAATATATAGTAAAGATGTAACTTTTGAAAAGGAATACAATATAAAATTTTACGAACAAGGTTGCATAGGTTCAAATTGCACAAAAGAATATAATAAAATAATTTTCAATTACCTATTAAACAAATATGGTAAGAAATGGATAAAACAAATTAGAAAAGATGTTATAGGATTTAAAGATTGGAAGAAACAACTTTAACTCTTAAACTTTAAACAAAAAAACAATGAGCAAAGTAGCCATAATAATGGGAAGCATATCCGATATGCCCGTAATGCAGGAAGCCATCGACATCCTGAAAGGATTTGACATAGAAACAGAAGTCGATATTGTTTCGGCACACAGAACACCCGAAAAATTGTTTGATTTCAGCAAAAATGCCCACACTCGCGGTATTTCGGTAATTATTGCTGGAGCAGGTGGAGCTGCGCATTTACCAGGAATGGTAGCCTCAATGTCGCCACTTCCAGTGATTGGAGTTCCTGTAAAATCAAGCAATTCCATCGATGGATGGGATTCTGTTTTGTCCATTTTGCAAATGCCTGGTGGTGTTCCTGTTGCGACCGTTGCCCTAAACGGATCTAAAAATGCAGGGATTCTTGCTGCTCAAATTATTGGAAGCTCGGACAAAAATGTCTTAGACAAAATCATAGCCTACAAAGAAGGTTTGAAAGCTGCCGTTAACAAAGCAGCCGAAGGTTTAAAAAAATAATTTAAAAGTACGGACAGGTCGCGACCTGTCCCTTCGAATATAAAAATGAAAATACTTACCCAACATTTCGACACCAAACACAATACTGCACCTTTTACGCAGATAAAACTAGACGATTACAAACCTGCTTTTATCGAAAACATCGCTGCTGCAAAAGCAGAAATTGATGCAATAATCAATAATCCTGAAACTCCAACTTTCGAAAATACCATCGAAGCTTTGGATTTTTCCGGAAATGCTTTGGATCGATTATCGTCTATTTTCTTTAATTTGAATTCGGCGGAAACCTGCGAAGAAATGCAAAAAATCGCTCAGGAAGTTTCGCCTTTATTGACCGAATTCAGCAATGATATTACTTTAAACGAAGATTTATTCAAAAGGATAAAAACTGTTTACGAGCAAAAAGAAAGTCTGAATTTATCTCCGGAACAAGCTACTTTATTGGACAAAAAATTCAAAAATTTCTCTAGAAACGGAGCATTGCTTTCTGAAGATACAAAATTGAAATTGCGTGAAATTGACACGGAATTAGCAAAACTAAAACTGACTTACGGCGAAAATGTTTTGGCAGAAACCAACAACTATCAATTGCACATTACTAATGAAAGTGATTTAGCTGGTTTGCCCGAAGGGACAATTGAAGCTGCAAAATCATTAGCCAAAAGCAAGGAGTTAGAAGGCTGGATTTTCACGTTGGATTTCCCAAGTTATATTCCGTTTGTGACCTATGCCGACAACCGCGAACTGCGAAAAGAAATGGCTATCGCTGCGGGTAAAAAAGCATTTCAAAACAACGAATTCGACAATCAGGAAATTACTTTGAAGATTGCCAAATTACGTTTTGAAAGAGCAAACTTATTGGGTTATGAAACTCATTCTCATTTTGTTTTAGAAGAAAGAATGGCGCAAAATCCTGATAAAGTAAAATCGTTTTTGAATGATTTATTAGCCAAAGCAAGACCTGCAGCCCAAAGAGAATTTGCAGAATTAACCGCTTTTGCGAAAGATTTAGACGGAATTGAGCAACTAGAAAAATGGGACGGCGCTTATTATTCTGAAAAATTGAAACAAAAATTATTCAATTTGGATGACGAGAAATTGAAGCCTTATTTTCAGTTAGAAAATGTTTTGAACGGAGCTTTTACTGTTGCCAATAAATTATTCGGATTGACTTTTACCGAAATTTTCGATATCGATAAATACCACGAAGAAGTAACTACTTATGAAGTCAAAGATGAATTTGGCGAATTAGTGGCTATTTTCTATGCCGACTTCTTCCCAAGAAAAGGGAAACGAAACGGTGCTTGGATGACTTCTTTCAAATCACAATACATCAAAGACGGCAAAAACGAAAGGCCACATATTTCCAACGTTTGCAACTTTACCAAACCAACAGAAACCAAACCTTCCTTATTAACATTCAACGAAGTAACAACTTTATTCCACGAATTTGGTCACGGATTACACGGAATGTTGGCCAACACCACTTACCCAAGTTTATCCGGAACTTCGGTTTATTGGGATTTTGTAGAATTACCAAGTCAGGTAATGGAAAACTGGTGTTACGAACCAGAAGCTTTGGCATTATTCGCCAAACATTACGAAACTGGCGAAATCATTCCACAGGAATATGTAGAAAAAATCAAAGAGAGCGCTAGTTTTCAGGAAGGAATGGCAACTTTACGTCAAATTAGTTTTGGCTTATTGGATATGGCTTTCCACAGCAACAATCCAACTGAAATTACCAATGTAAAAGCTTTTGAAAGAACTGCTTTCGAAGGCACTACTTTATATCCTGACGTAGCCGAAAATTGTATGTCGGTTTCTTTCTCCCACATTTTTCAGGGCGGATATTCTTCTGGATATTACAGCTACAAATGGGCAGAAGTATTGGATGCAGATGCTTTTGAATATTTCCAACAAGAAGGCATTTTCAATAAAGAAGTGGCTACCAAATTCAAAGACAATGTACTTTCTAAAGGTGGTACCGAATTGCCAATGGAATTGTACAAACGCTTCAGAGGACAAGAGCCAAAACCAGACGCTTTGTTGAAAAGAGCTGGGTTGATATAAAAAGATTACAGATTTTAGAATGCAGATTTAAACCGAAGTAGTGATGCTTCGGTTTTTTTATATCTAAAATATTTCTTATTTTTTTGTAACAATTAATAAGTGTTTCCGTATAATAAGAGATTTTATACCATAACGATATTCTAAAATAAAACAAAGCTGTTGTAACTTCAGGAGGAATTTCAATTTTCTATTACAATTTGAATTCATAAACTTAACAAAAGGAAATTACACTATTTTTCTATGGTCATTATTTATAAAAATCAAACACATTAATAATCAATAAATTATTTAATAATGACAACAATTCTAGATTTTTGGTGGGTAATTTTACTTGTATTATCCATCGTTCTTTACAAATTTGTTTTAAGAGTTTTTTTTGGGATGGTAATTGTCCCTGAAGACAGAATTGGTTTAGTAACCAAAAAATTTGTGCTTTTTGGATCAGATAAATCCTTACCCGACGGAAGGATTATAGCGACCAAAGGGGAAGCTGGTTTCCAAGCTAAAACACTAGCTCCTGGTCTATATTGGGCAATGTGGCCTTGGCAATACTCTGTAAATATGACCCCTTTTACAATTATTCCAGAAGGAAATATTGGATTGATATTAAGCAAAGATGGAGTCGAAATTCCAACAGGTCGAATTTTAGCTCAAAAAGTAAACTCAGACAATTTTCAAGATGCCACTTTGTTTCTAGATAATGGCGGACAAAAAGGGCGACAATCTGCATTTATCACAACGGGATCTTATCGTATTAATACTTATTTATTTGAAGTTGTAGTAGCTCCTCAAATAGTCATCTCAGAAAATATGGTGGGAATTGTAACCGCAATGGATGGCGAACCCATTCCGATTGGACAAATTGCAGGGAAATTTGCTGAAAATCATAACAATTTTCAAGATTTTGACCAATTTTTGAAAAATGGAGGAAATCGTGGATTGCAGCCACAAGTAATGTTGGCAGGTTCCTATTACATCAACTCTTGGGCAATTCAAATCGAGCAAACCCCTATGACCGATGTACCTATTGGTTATGTAGGAGTCGTGATTTCCTATATTGGCGAAGACGGAAAAGATGTAACAGGAGATACTTTCAAACACGGAAATATTGTTTCAAAAGGGCAACGTGGCGTTTGGATGGAACCTTTTGGTCCTGGAAAATATGCGCTTAATAAATACACGACAAAACTAGAACCTGTTCCTACAACGAACTTGGTTTTGAATTGGGCTAACGCTCGCAGCGAATCTCACGATTTAGATAAAAATCTATCCACGATTACAGTTCGTTCTAAAGATGGTTTCCCTTTTAATTTAGATGTTGCACAAATTATACACGTCCCTGCCAATGAGGCTCCAAAAGTAATTGCTCGTTTTGGAAGTATGACCAATCTAGTATCACAAGTTTTGGAACCAACCATTGGTAACTATTTTAGAAACTCAGCACAAGATAGCGACGTAATTTCATTCCTAAGCACTCGAAAAGAACGTCAAGAATCAGCAAAAAAACACATCAAAGCAGTTTTAGACGAATATAATGTGAATGCTGTTGACACCTTAATCGGTGATATCGTGCCACCAGATTCCTTAATGAAGACATTGACCGATAGAAAAATTGCCGAGGAAGAACAAAAAACCTATCAAACACAAAGAATGGCACAAGAACAACGCCAAGGTGTTGAAAAAGAAACCGCCATTGCCGATATGCAAAAGGAAATTGTAAAAGCCTCTCAAAGTGTAGAAATTGCTCAACGAACTGCCGACGCAACCGTTAAAAAAGCCGAAGGAGATGCAACCAGTTTAAAATTGAATGTAAATGCAGAAGCCGAAGCTACTAAAATGCGTGCCAATGCCGAGGCAGAAGCAACCAAAGCTAGAGCAGGAGCCCAAGCCGAAGCAACCAAACTGAATGCCAGTGCAGAAGCTGAAAAAATTTCAAAAACAGGTTTGGCCGAAGCTGAGAAAATTATGGCAATTGGTAAATCTACTGCCGAAGCCTATCAGTTGCAAGTTTCAGCAATGGGTGGAGATAACTTTACCAAATACAAAATCACCGAAGAAATTGGAAAAGGCAACATCAAAGTGATTCCAGATGTTTTAATTTCAGGAAATTCAGGTTCTGATGGTGGAATTAGTGGTCTTTTAGGGATGAAACTAATGGAAATGATGGATGCCAAAAACGAAAAACAAGAACCTAAAAAATAATTTTTTTTAAAATTTAGTCCCGAATTTCGGGAGCAGATGTAAAACCGAAGTAGTAATGCTTCGGTTTTTTTATTGGTTAAAAACCAACAATATCAACCACAGAATCGGAACACTTTCAACCCAAAATGAAGTGTAATATTTATTTCTATGCAATTCGGTAAAATTTATAAGAATAACCGTAATAATCCCAACTGGTAATACTAAATAACTAGGATGCAATTTTTGAAACTCTAAAATAATAAAAGGAATAACTAATAAAATCCCAAACAACTTAACACTATCAACACCAAACAGTTGAGGCAAGGTATTCAAGGAGCTATCATCGGTTTTGCTATCCATAATTTCGAATGGAATGAGCAAACTAATTAGCAAGAAAAAGCGTTGAATTAAACTAAGATAAAATTCAATAGGCAACCATTTTTCGGTTTGAAACGGAATATACACTGTAATGAAAGTCACTGTAAAACTTACCAAAAAAAGCTTCAACCAGCCGTATTTCCTCAAAAAGGGATACAGTATAACAAAAACTCCTGAAATTAAAATTAGCTTTTGAAAGGAATAATTTAATTGAAAAAAAGAAACTAAAAATCCAATTCCTGCCAAAAAACTTATGATTAAAATCGCATTGTATTTATTGGAACGAAAAAAAACTCTCCTAAAAAGGGTATAATATTTCAAGAAATTATATCCTAAAACTGTTCCAAAAAAAACAACTATCGAAAAATAATCAATGGAATTTAAGCGATTTGAAAACACAGTAATCTCAAGAAGACAGTAGACTGCAAAAGCAACGTGAATACTACTCTGAATATAAAAATCAAAAACTCTTTTTAAAACTTTCATCTCACAAAAATAAACAACGTTGTTAACAACTAGCCACTTTAGTTGAAAGATTCCTAAAAATCAAATCCTTGAAGTCCATTTCTTTTGAATATTCTGCGTAAATTTGCGCCTTTAAAAAACAATCCTTTTTTTATTTCTATGAAAACAGATGCTTTTGCTTTAAGACATATTGGGCCAAGAGAAAATGACATTCAACAAATGTTGAAAACAATTGGAGTAAAATCCATCGAACAACTCATTTATGAAACACTTCCAGATGATATTCGATTAAAAGAACCCCTAAATTTAGATCCTGCAATGACCGAATATGAGTATTCCAATCATATTCAACAATTGGGCAATAAAAATAAAATGTTCCAATCCTATATTGGTTTGGGCTACAATCAGGCTATTGTTCCTGCTGTTATTCAGAGAAATATTTTTGAAAATCCGGGTTGGTACACCGCTTACACACCCTATCAAGCCGAAATTGCACAAGGTCGATTAGAAGCTATTTTGAATTTCCAAACGATGGTTATTGAATTGACTGGAATGGAAATTGCCAACGCTTCTTTATTGGATGAAGGAACAGCTGCAGCCGAAGCTATGGCGTTGTTATTTGACGTTCGTTCTCGTGATCAAAAGAAAAATAACATCAATAAATTCTTTGTTTCTGAAGAAATATTACCACAAACTTTATCGGTTTTAGAAACTCGTTCAACTCCAATCGGAATAGAATTGGTTGTTGGAAACCACGAAACTTTTGATTTTTCTTCAGAATTTTTTGGAGCCATACTTCAATATCCGGGCAAATTTGGACAAGTTCACGACTATACTAATTTTATTGCCAATGCAAAAAACAACGAAATAAAAGTAGCCGTTGCTGCGGATATTTTAAGTCTAGCAAAACTAACTCCTCCGGGAGAAATGGGAGCAGCTGTTGTAGTAGGAACCACGCAACGTTTCGGAATTCCGTTGGGTTATGGCGGACCACATGCTGCTTATTTTGCCACAAAAGACGAATACAAAAGAAGTATGCCAGGAAGAATTATTGGCGTAACAATAGATGCCGACGGAAATCGTGCGCTTAGAATGGCTTTAGGAACACGTGAACAACACATAAAACGAGAAAAAGCAACTTCAAATATCTGTACAGCCCAGGTTTTATTAGCAGTAATGGCTGGAATGTATGTAGTGTATCACGGGCCAAAAGGCTTGAGATATATTGCCAATAAAATCCATTCTTTGGCTGCAACTTTGTCAAACGAATTAGGAAAATTAGGTTTCGAGCAAACCAATTCCGCTTTCTTTGACACCATTGTTGTAAAAGCCGATGCCAAAAAAGTAAAAACAATCGCTGAACAAAACGAAATCAATTTCTATTATATTGATGAAAATACAGTTTCCATTTCTTTGAACGAAACTACCAGTATTGCCGATTTGAATAAAATTATTTCTGTTTTCGCTTCTGCAAATAATACTCAGGCAACTGCAATAGAAACTTTAACAGAAACCAATCATTTTCCTGCTAATTTAGAAAGAACTTCTAGCTTTTTGGAATATGATATTTTCAACAAACACCATTCTGAAACGGATTTGATGCGCTATATCAAAAAACTAGAGCGCAAAGATTTATCACTAAATCATTCGATGATTTCGTTAGGTTCATGTACAATGAAGTTGAATGCAGCAGCCGAAATGTTGCCACTAAGCAATGCCAATTGGAACAACATTCATCCATTTGCACCCTTAGAACAAGCGCAAGGATACCAAGAAATGTTGTCAAAACTAGAACAACAATTAAATGTTATTACTGGTTTTGCAGGAACTACTTTGCAACCCAATTCTGGAGCACAAGGAGAATATGCAGGACTTATGGTGATTCGCGCTTATCATCAATCACGTGGTGACCATCATAGAAATGTAGCACTTATTCCTTCATCGGCACACGGAACCAATCCAGCTTCGGCTGCAATGGCAGGAATGAAAATAATTGTAACTAAAACACTAGAAAACGGAAATATCGACGTGGAAGATTTACGTGAAAAAGCTATCGAACACAAAGACGATTTGTCGTGTTTGATGGTCACTTATCCTTCTACACACGGTGTTTTTGAAAGTGCTATCCAAGAAATTACAAAAATTATTCACGAAAACGGTGGCCAAGTCTATATGGACGGAGCCAATATGAATGCACAAGTGGGTTTAACTAATCCAGCAACGATAGGTGCTGACGTTTGTCACTTGAATTTGCATAAAACTTTCGCCATCCCTCACGGTGGTGGTGGACCAGGTGTTGGCCCTATTTGTGTAGCGAAACATTTAGTTCCGTTTTTACCAACCAATCCTGTAATTCCGACTGGCGGAAATACAGCTATTTCTGCTATTTCTGCTGCTCCTTGGGGTTCTGCATTGGTTTGTTTGATTTCTTACGGTTATATTTCGATGTTGGGTGCCGAAGGTTTAAAAAGCTCTACTGAACACGCCATTTTGAATGCCAATTATATTAAAGAAAAATTAAACGGACATTACGACACTCTATATTCTGGAGAAATGGGGCGTGCCGCTCACGAAATGATCTTAGAATGTCGTCCTTTCAAACAAAAAGGTATCGAAGTAACTGATATCGCCAAACGCTTGATGGATTACGGTTTTCATGCGCCAACCGTTTCTTTTCCTGTGGCTGGAACCTTGATGATTGAACCAACTGAAAGCGAAAATCTAGAAGAATTAGACCGTTTTTGTGATGCAATGATTTCTATCAGAGAAGAAATTGAAGCTTCAACATTAGAAGATAAAAACAACGTCTTGAAAAATGCTCCGCATACTTTAGCAATGCTTACAGCTGATGTTTGGAACTTTCCATACACCAGAGAACAAGCTGCTTTTCCATTAGATTATATTGCAGAAAACAAATTCTGGCCAACGGTTCGTCGAGCTGATGATGCTTATGGAGACAGAAACTTGGTTTGTAGTTGCGCGCCGATTGAGGCTTACGTAGAAAATTAAAAACTTCAATGATTCATATAAAAAAAATGCCTCGTATTTTACGAGGCATTTTTTGTTTTTCATTTAATAGGAAACTAATATTTGTATGCTATTCCTTTTCTAATAGCTTGTACTGCACCAAATGAAACTCCATTGGCTCCAGATTCATTAATATCTTTATCGGCTGTCATAAATACAAACGGGCATCCCAATTTTGCAGCTTCCATCTTGAGTTTTTTATCAGCTTTTGAATCTCCTGTGTTTCCGGTGTGCATGTTGATAAACGCAGTTTTACCTTTAATTTCACCAACTTTTTTTAATCCAGCTATATATGATTTGTCTTCAAGAATTATAACTTTATCCCAATCATTTTCTCCATTGACAACAATTTTTTCAGTAACTTCTTCTACTCGTCCACTTTTTCCATACACAATTTTTTCTATGGCATATTTTCCAATAGAGTTCTCTGCATCTTCTCCGTCATATTTATAAACAACAACGTATTCGTCAACACGAATAACCTTCCCTTTTACAATTTCTCCATTATGTTTTGTAATTACATCTACTTGAGCATAAATTGAACCTGAAAACATAGCAATTGCAAACAATAAAATAATTTTCTTCATTTTTATTTTTTTTAAATTAGACACAAATATACAAAACAAATCTTACACAAATAAAAATTAATAGCTAAATTTACACCCATTATGACAGACATTCAAACACGCGAGGATTTGCATTTATTAATGAGAGAATTCTACAAAAAATTACTTAGCGATAGTAAAATCAGTTTTATATTTACCCAAATAGCAAAAATAGATTTAGAACCTCATTTATTAGACTTAGTCGATTTTTGGGAACAAATCCTTTTTGACAGGGGTCGTTACCAAAAAAATGTGATGCATATTCATTTGGATTTAAATCAACAATCAAAACTTTCTGAAGAACATTTTGCTATTTGGCTCCATTACTTCAACACCACAATTGACGAAAATTTTGCAGGTCAAATTGCTGAAAATATGAAAACAAGAGCCTTATCGATTGCCACGGTAATGAAAATAAAAATGTAACCCTTTGCGTCTTTTTATGGCAAATCAATATTTTTTTGTCGAAAAACACATTTTTTTACAATTATATGCGCGCATAGTATGTTTTATATGAAAATCTCAATTATTATCTATAATTTAGCATGATATTATTTATTTATTTACAATGAAAATTAAAATAACAGGTGTAGGGAGTTACATTCCCGAAATTCAAGTTGCCAATTCTGATTTTGACAAACATGTGTTTTTGAATGAAGATGGTAGTTCATTTGGATATCCAAATGAAATTGTAATCAAAAAATTTAAAAGCATAACGGGAATAGACCAACGAAGATATGCTGCACCAGACCAATGTTCCTCTGATTTGGCTTTTTTAGCTTCACAAAAAGCGATTGAAAATGCAGGTATTGATCCCGAAACTATAGATTATATTATTTTTGCTCACAATTTTGGTGATGTAAAATCAGGAACCACTCAATCGGATATAATTCCAAGTTTGGCCACACGCGTCAAACATAAATTACAAATAAAAAATCCAAAATGTGTTGCCTATGACATCCTTTTTGGCTGTCCTGGCTGGGTTGAAGGCGTGATGCAAGCCAATGCTTTTATCCTTTCGGGTATGGCAAAACGTTGCTTGGTTATTGGAGCCGAAACACTTTCCAGAGTTGTTGATGATCACGATAGAGATTCTATGATTTATTCTGATGGTGCTGGAGCCACAATAATTGAAGCATCAGATGACGAAACAGGAATGTTGTCATACGAAAGTGCCACTTTCGCCAATGATGAAGCAGGCTATTTATTTTTTGGAAAATCATACAATCCAGATTTAGCCTCAGACACAAAATACATAAAAATGTTTGGTCGAAAAATTTACGAATTTGCCTTAAGCAATGTACCCGCAGCAATGAAAAGTTGCCTCGACAAAAGCGGATTAGACATAGACGATGTAAAGAAAATCCTTATTCACCAAGCCAACGAAAAAATGGATGAAGCCATCATTCACCGTTTTTACAAACTATACGGCAAAACTCCTCCCGATAATATTATGCCAATGAGCATTCACGATTTAGGAAATAGTAGTGTGGCAACCGTACCAACACTTTACGACCTTATTTTGCAAGGAAAATTAGAAAATCACGAAATCAATAAAGGAGATATTTTAATTTTTGCATCGGTTGGTGCTGGGATGAATATCAATGCTTTTGTTTATAGATATTAAAAAGTTTGTGGTTTATGGCTTATTGTTCGTGGTTTTAACACAACTATAAACCATAAACTATAAACTACAAACATCACTTTATGTACGAAAAAACATTTCCCAATAAAAGATTCAAACACACTTTAGAATTTTTACAAAAACACATTTCGACTTCCGAAACTATTTTCGATTTAGGTGTTCCCAATCCTTTTTCGAAAATAATGATCGAAAAAGGCTATACTGTAAAAAACACCACTGGCGAAGACATTGACAACAATCAAACGGCATTACAAAACGAAAGCTACACCGTTTTTACCGCTTTCGAAATTTTCGAACATTTACTGAATCCTTACACGGTTTTAGAAAATGTAAAATGCGATAAATTACTCATTTCAATTCCGTTGCGATTATGGTTTTCATCGGCTTATCGCAGTAAAACCGATATGTGGGACAGACATTACCACGAATTTGAAGATTGGCAATTAGACTGGCTGTTGGAAAAAACCGGCTGGAAAATCATCGACAGAGAAAAATTTACACATCCTGTCAAAAAAATTGGTTTTCGTCCGTTGTTGCGATTTTTTACACCAAGATATTATATCGTTTATGCAGTTAAAGAAAAAAGAGAATAGAGCAAAGAAAAAAGAATACACTTATGCGTTATTACATCATTGCACCTGCCTACAACGAAGAAGCATTTATACAGCTAACATTAGACAGTTTAGTCAATCAAACGGTTTTGCCTAGCAAATTAATCATCGTCAATGACAATTCCACAGATAAAACTGCCGAAATAGTTAGCTCTTATGCCCAAAAACATCCTTGGATTCAATTGGCAAACAAAACTTCCGAAAACATCCATTTACCTGGAAGCAAAGTCATTCAGGCTTTCCAGAAAGGATTCGAAACATTAGACGAAAATTATGATTTGATTGTAAAAATTGATTCCGATTTGATTTTTCCAACCAATTATTTTGAGACAATAATTAAACATTTTCAATCAGATGAACGAATTGGAATGGTTGGCGGATTTTGTTATATCGAAAAAAATGGCAATTGGATTCTGGAAAATCTAACGGATAAAGATCACATTCGAGGCGCATTGAAAGCGTATCGTGCAGCAACTTTCAAACAAATTGGTGGCTTAAAACCAGCTATGGGCTGGGATACTGTTGATGAGCTACTTTGCAAATACTACAATTGGAAAGTAGTTACCGACGAAAGTTTGCACGTAAAACACCTGAAACCAACGGGTGCTAACTACAACAAAACGGCTCGTTATAAACAAGGAGAGGCCTTTTATACCTTGGGCTATGGATTTTTTATTACCGCAATTGCATCGGCTAAATTGGCAATGATGAAGAAAAAACCTTTACTTTTTTTAGATTACATTCAAGGGTTTTGGAAAGCTAAAACTTCCAAAAAACCAATGTTAGTTAATCCCGAACAAGCCAAATTCATAAGAAACTATCGTTTGCAGAAAATGAAGGAGAAATTGTTTTAAGTTAAAACTCATAACTCATAACTTATAACTCACAACTTCTTAGTATTTTTGACAATATTTAAAAATTATGATGCTTCTTCGCTATTTATCCCAAATCGGAAAATACTTCTTGATGTGGAAAGAAATTTTCAGCAAACAAACCAAATGGTCTGTAATGAGAGGGCTCATCTTCAAGGAAATTGATGATTTAATTATTGACTCCTTAGGAATAGTGGCTTTCATTTCCTTCTTTGTAGGCGGTGTTGTTTCTATTCAAACCGCATTAAATTTAAATAACCCTTTGATTCCCAAAACTCTTATTGGTTATGCTACTCGTGAATCGGTAATTCTAGAATTTGCCCCTACTTTTATTTCGGTAATTATGGCTGGAAAAATGGGGTCCTTTATCACATCAAGTATTGGGTCTATGCGAGTAACCGAACAAATAGATGCCTTAGAAGTTATGGGAGTAAACTCCTTAAATTATTTGGTTTTCCCCAAACTAATTGCTGTTCTTTTGTATCCATTCGTAATTGGAATTAGTATGTTTCTGGGCGTTTTTGGTGGGTATATTGCAGCAGTTTACGGTGGGTTTGGTGCTAGTTCAGATTTTATCGATGGTTTACAAATTAATTTCGAACCTTTTCACGTTACCTATGCCTTTATTAAAACTTTCATTTTTGGAATATTACTAGCGTCTATTCCTGCTTTTCACGGCTATTATATGAAAGGTGGCGCACTTGAAGTAGGGAAAGCAAGTACCGTTGCCTTTGTTTGGACATCGGTTTTAATTATTTTAGTGAATTATATACTAACACAATTACTTTTAACCTAATGATAGAAATTAAAAACATAGAAAAATCATTTGGTGAAACCAAAATTCTTAAAGGCGTTTCTACAATTTTTGAAGCTGGAAAAACGAATTTAATTATTGGGCAAAGTGGTTCAGGGAAAACCGTTTTATTGAAATCACTACTCGGAATTCACACTCCTGAAGTAGGAACAATTTCTTTTGATGGCAGAATATATTCCGACCTCAACTCGGATGAAAAACGCGAATTGCGAACCGAAATAGGAATGCTTTTTCAAGGAAGCGCCCTTTTTGACTCGATGACCGTATCTGAAAATGTTGGATTCCCATTAAAAATGTTCACAAACGACAACAAAAAAAAGATACAAGAGCGTGTTGATTTTGTTTTAGAAAGAGTCGCTTTAGTTGGCGCTCATAATAAATTACCCTCCGAAATATCGGGAGGAATGCAAAAGCGGGTTGCCATCGCTAGAGCTATTGTGAACAATCCAAAATATCTTTTTTGTGACGAACCCAACTCAGGTTTAGACCCAAACACGGCAACTCTAATTGATAATCTTATCCGAGAAATTACCGAAGAGTATAACATCACGACAGTAATCAACACCCACGATATGAATTCTGTGATGGAAATTGGCGAAAAAATTGTCTTTCTTAAAAATGGTTTAAAAGAATGGGAAGGCACTAAAGAAGAAATTTTTAGAACAGACAACGAAGCTGTTGTTGACTTCGTTTATTCCTCAAATTTGTTCAAAAAAGTCAGAGAAGCTTATTTGAAGGAATAAAAAAAGTTCTATCTAAATATTTTTTTTAGATAGAACCCGTTTTAAAATTTGCATAGTCTTTTATACGAACTGAATACACCTATAAATGAATAACTAAATTAAAGTTTATTTGCCAAAGTTGTTATTCGTTTTATATCTTGCTCTTTACTTTTAGGGTAAATAAGTAGAACTCCCTCTTTGTCCACAATAATGTAATCGTGCAAACCATCAACAACGATGATTTTATCGGCATCAGACCTGATGATATTACCTGAGGCATTTTCTAAGACAACTTTTGCATTAATAACCCCATTTTTATTCTCATCTTTATCTAGTTTTTCGTGAAGCTGACCCCAAGTTCCCAAGTCGTTCCAATCGAAAGTAGCTGGAAGAACATAAACATTTTTAGCACTTTCCATCACAGCATAATCAATAGAAACATTTTCGGATAAAGCATAATTCTCTTCGATGAAAGTTTTCTCGGCAGGAGTATTATAACTTTCTAAACCTTTAAGAAACAAAGCATTCATCTGCGGTTGAAACTTTTCGAAAGCCTCTGTAATCGATTTGGCACTCCAAATAAAAATCCCTCCATTCCACAAGAAATTACCACTTTCCAAAAACGATTTTGCGGTTTCATAATCTGGTTTTTCACGAAATTGCGACACTTTTTTGATTGGATTAGCATCGGTTTTGTCATATTCAATATATCCAAAACCAGTGTTTGGAAATGTGGGTTGAATTCCAAGTGTCATCAACGCATTTTCAGTAGAACAAAAATCAAAGCATTGCTTTAAATTGGCTGCAAATTCATTTTCATCCTCAATCCAGTGATCGCTTGGTGCAACAACCATAACAGCATCTGGATTTTGTTTTTGAATTTTTAGCGAAGCATATAAAATACAAGGAGCTGTATTTCGCATGGCTGGTTCTAACAAAACTTGCTCTTGTTTTACCAATGGCAATTGCTCCAACACAATAGAATTATATTTTTCATTAGTTAAAACCAAAATATTCTCTACAGGAATTAATTTCGATAATCTACTGAAAGTCTTCTGGATCAAGGTATCGCCAGCTCCTAACATATCGTGAAATTGTTTTGGAAATTCGGTCGTACTTACTGGCCAAAATCGAGATCCAACTCCACCAGCCATTATAATTGCGTAATAATTTTTATTCATTTTTTATATCTTTATTTAATAAATATCAATCTTTTGGCTACAAATGTATTTATTATAATCTAAATCAAAGCATCAAAAACACAATTGAGTTCTGTCTTTCGTTAAAATGCATTTTTTTACGTTCAACTAACATTATCCTGGAATTATTTCGACTTCGGCATTGGCATTAAACAAAAATAATCTTCCCGTGTTTACTTCAATACATTCATATCGTTTGGTTCGAAGTCCATTTTTCTTAAAAATTCTTCCATTTTTAATTCGGAATAAACTGCCTGAGGGTACTTCGTGAATATAATGAATATCGGCTTTTCTTTCGTCAAATTGTTTTAATGCAAAAGCAAGTCGCGCATCGGTATCACTACTGGCCGTGGGATTTCTGAAATGATTAGCCACCAAGGGCAAAATCGTATTTGGAAATATTTCTGGGCGAATAAACGGTACCATCAATTGCTGAAAAGTATATTTCCATTCATTGCCATGAGGTTTTATATTTCGTCCAAATTTTTCAAAGGCAACCAAATGCGAAATTTCGTGAATTAGCGTAATCAAAAATCGGTATTTATTCAGGTTGGCATTGACCGTAATTTCGTGTTTACCTGTCAATCCTTTTCGATAATCGCCGTGACGAGTTTGCCTTTCATTCACAATTTTGAGATGCACTTGATTGGTAACAATCAGCTCAAAAACTGGTTTTACGGCGTGTTCAGGCAAGTATTTTGATAAGGTTTCGGACAATTGTGAGTTTTGGGATTTGGGATTTAAAAATTTGGAATTTAAGTTTTTACGGATTCGTGGATGAAACTTGCAGTACTTTTCCGTTGTAATATTTATTTCCAGTTAAGGCGAAGTCAAAAATATAATTGGCCATTTCATTTGCTGAAATGGGTGCTTCATAACCTGGAAAAGCTTCTTGTAACATTTCGGTTTGAACGGCTCCAAGTGCTAAAACATTAAACGAAATTCCTCTTTCTTTGTATTCTTCTGCCAATAATTCTGACAGGGTAATTACCGCTCCTTTACTCGAACTATACGCTGCCAAACCTGCAAATTTTAAACTGCCTTGAACACCTCCCATTGAACTAATCGTAACTACGTGACTTCCTTTTTGCAAATAAGGAATACAAACCCGAGTCAAATTGGCCACTCCAAAAACATTGACTTTATAGATATTTTCGAAATCAGTTTGTGATAAAGTTTCAAATGGTTTGCAGATTAAACTTCCAGCGTTATGAATGATGATGTCCACATTTTTCCAAGAATTAGAAAGAAAATTTTCTACTTTGTGCATTTCGTTTTCATCGGATAAATCTATGGAAAGGCAAGTTATATTTGAATTTTCAATGAGTGCTTGAGGCGTTTTTCTGGAAATGGCCAAAACCTGATGTCCTGCATTGGCAAACTGCAAAGCCAATTCGTAACCAATTCCTCTGGATGTTCCTGTAATGATGATGTTTTTCATAAGGCGAAAATACGGAAAATCTTTAAAAAAAATTAGATACAGATTAACACGAATAGCAATTGCTCATAATTTCCAATTATCCCGTAATAATACTTCGGGAAATCACGATTTTTTGGATTTCGGAAGTGCCTTCATAGATTTGGGTAATCTTGGCGTCACGCATCATTCTTTCTACATGATATTCGCGAACATAACCGTTTCCTCCGTGAATCTGCACAGCTTCAATTGTAGCATCCATAGCGGTTTGCGAGGCAAAAAGTTTTGCCATAGAACTGCTGACATCATAATTTTGATGATGGTCTTTATCCCAAGCTGCCTTCAAACAAAGATGACGAGCTGCTTCAATATTGACAAACATATCGGCTAATTTGAATGCAATTGCTTGATGGTTACAAATTTCAGTGCCAAAGGATTTACGCTCTTTTGAATATTTCAATGCCAGTTCATAAGCTCCAGAAGCGATTCCCAACGCTTGGGAAGCAATGCCAATTCTTCCCCCCGCCAAGGTTTTCATCGCAAATTTAAACCCGAAACCTTCCTCTCCAATTCTGTTTTCTTTAGGCACTTTCACATCATTAAATTGCAATGAATGTGTATCAGAACCACGAATTCCCATTTTATGCTCTTTCGGTCCAACGGTAAATCCCGGCATATCTTTGGTCATAATCAACGCATTAATTCCTTTGCTTCTTTTCTCGACATTGGTTTGGGCAATGACAATATAAAACGAAGCAGTATTTCCGTTGGTAATCCAATTTTTTGTTCCGTTTACCAAATAATAATCACCCATATCGATAGCGCTTGTTTTTTGCGAAGTCGCATCACTACCAGCTTCGGGTTCGCTCAAACAAAAAGCACCGTGAATTTGACCCGATGCCAAAAGTGGCAACCAATGTTGTTTTTGTTCTTCGGTTCCAAATTCCTGCAATCCCCAACAAACAAGAGAATTATTGACAGACATCACCACCGAAGCTGAAGCATCAATTTTAGAAATTTCTTCCATTGCCAAAACATACGAAATTGTATCAAGACCGCTTCCGCCGTATTTTGGATCGACCATCATTCCCATAAAACCGAGCTCTCCCATTTTTTTGATTTGTTCAGCTGGAAAAATTTGCTTTTCGTCTCTTTCAATTACACCAGGCAAAAGTTCGTTTTGGGCAAAATCTCTGGCAGCTTGTTGCACCATTAATTGCTCTTCGGTTAGATTAAAATCCATAATTATTTAAAATAAATGACGTTATTTGTTATAAAAATACATTCAAAGATAATTTTTTATACGGAACTATTCAATTATGATTCGTAAATTTGACTAATGAAAAAAAAACACTATAACGTTATCGGATTAATGTCAGGAACCTCGCTGGATGGAGTTGACTTATCTCATATTAAATTCCAATTAATCGATACCAAATGGACTTTTGAAATCCTAGAAAGTGAAACCATTGGCTATAGCCAAGACTGGATTGACCGACTCAAAACAGCAGTAGATTTTTCAGAAACACAGCTTGAGAAACTAAACCAAGATTACACTAAACTTCTCGCTTCGATTATTTCTAATTTTATTGAAAAACATAAAATTGAAAATCTGGATGCCATTTGTTCGCACGGTCACACTATTTTGCACCAACCCCAAAATGGATTTACATTACAAATAGGCAACTTACCCGAAATAGCAACTTTGACTCATCAAACGGTGGTTTGTGATTTTAGGGTTCAAGACGTAAAATTAGGTGGTCAAGGCGCTCCTTTAGTTCCTATTGGTGACCGAATTTTATTTTCGGACTATGATTATTGTATTAATTTGGGTGGTTTTTCAAACATCTCTTTCGAACAAAACAGCAAACGAATTGCTTTTGATATTTCGCCTGTAAATACAGTTCTGAATTTTTATGCCAATCAATTGGGATTGAATTATGATGACAAAGGCCAAATTTCACGAACAGGAAAAGTCAATACTAATTTGTTAAACGAATTAAATGCCTTAGATTTTTACCAACAAACCTTCCCTAAATCATTGGGTTTTGAATTTGTAAAACAAACTGTTTTGCCTTTAATTGAAAGTTACTCAATTGCTATTGAAGACAAATTATGTACTTTTACAGAGCACGTGGCTTTGCAAACTGCTTTGGCTTTGGATCTCTTCGAAACTCGCAAAGACAAAAAAAGTCGAATGTTAGTAACTGGCGGAGGTGCTTATAATGATTTTCTAATTGAGAGAATTCAATCCCAATTACCTGAAATTAAACTTGTTATTCCGAAGTCAAAAATATTAGAATTCAAAGAAGCTTTAATATTTGCCTTACTTGGCGTCTTGAAATTGCGAGACGAAATTAATGTTTTGAGCAGTGTAACCGGTGCAAAAGCAGATCATAGTTCGGGAGAAATTTATTCCTTTAGTTAACAACTTTTAAAAAATGATTCAAAAAACCCGAAACATATCTTCAAAATTATTCAAAGAATTTTTAGAAAGTGAAAAAGCAGGGGGACTTATCCTAATAGCCTGCACATTGATTTCATTGGCATTGGCGAATTCTATTTTTAGTTCAGAATATATCCATTTTTGGCATACCCCTTTTCATGGTCAACCCATAGAATATTGGATTAATGATGGATTAATGACCATTTTCTTTTTACTAATTGGTTTAGAATTAGAAAGAGAAGTCTATCAAGGAGAACTTTCCGATATCAAGAATGCACTTCTTCCCATTTTTGGAGCAATTGGCGGAATGCTCGTTCCCGCAGCTATCTATTTATATTTTAATTATGGCACTTCGACTCAATCTGGAGCAGGAATCCCGATGGCAACCGATATTGCTTTTGCCTTGGGAATCTTATCCTTATTAGGCAATAAAGTTCCAACTTCACTAAAAATATTCCTGACTGCATTGGCGGTTATTGATGACTTGGGGGCGATTTTAGTAATTGCTTTATTTTACACTAAAACTATTTTTTGGACCAACCTTTGCATTGCAATGGGCATTTTTGTTGTTTTGTTAATTTTAAACCGAATCAAAGTAAGAAACCTAATTCCTTATTTGACTTTAGGAGTCGTGATGTGGTATTTTATGCTTAATTCTGGTGTTCACGCAACAATTACTGGAGTTTTAGTAGCTTTTGCAATCCCTTTTGGAAATGGTGATAAAAAATCTACTTCCTATATTTTGCAACATTATTTACACAAACCAGTCGCATTTCTCATACTTCCAGTTTTTGCATTGGCTAATACAGCTATCATTTTGGATTTGGATATGCAAGAAATTGTAACCCAGCATTACAGTATCGGAATTGCATTGGGACTTATAATTGGTAAACCCCTTGGAATTTTTACATTAAGTTTGATTGCCGTAAAATTAGGCATTTGCAAACTTCCTACTGACCTGAATTGGGCTTCTATATTTAGCGTTGGATTCTTGGGTGGAATCGGATTTACAATGTCTATTTTCGTAACCTTATTAGCTTTTGACGACATCGTTATTATCAATCATACCAAAATTATTATTTTACTTTCTTCCTTAATCGCAGGAATAATTGGATTTATTGGTTTGAAATTAATCCTAAAAACAAAACAATAAGATTTTATTCAACAACAATTTTTAGTACATTTCAACGTTTTTTGAATCAATACGCTTTATAAATTACCAATGAGTACGACCATTTCTTCAGACCAAAAAAAATCAATACTAATAGCCATACTATTATACGGGACATTATTATTGATTTTATTCTTCATTCGGTTTTGGCCTCCAGCTAATCTGGAAGAATTGACTGGTGGCGGTGGCGGTGGCGGGGTTACCGTTAATTTTGGCGACAGCGATTTGGGCTCGGGAGCCAATTATAAAAGCGAGATTTTGGACGTTCACAATCAAGCCAAACAAACTCCAACTCAAACTACTCCAGACGAATCCATCTTGTCACAGGAAAATACCACAGAGGAAAGTGTCGTAATTCCGCAAAAAGAAAAGCCTCTAAAACCAACGCCTGTAGTAAAAGAAGAACCGAAACCTGTTGTAGTAGCCAAACCAAAAGTTTCAAATAATACTAATGATGCTTTGGCAAGTATTATGAAAGGCTCGAATAAAGGTGGTGATGGCGATGATAAAACAGCTGGCAACAAAGGAAAAACCAACGGAAGTTTAAGTTCTAATGGCTATTATGGAACTGGAGGATCTGGAGGCGGAACTGGCGGAGGTAACGGAACCGGCAACGGAATTGGAACAGGAAGCGGATACGGTGCTGGAAGTGGTGGAGGTTCTGGAAATGGAAGTGGCGGAGGTTATTCATTAGGAAATAGAAAAGCGATTTCTAAACCTGCTCCAAAATACACTTGCAATGAATCTGGAAAAGTCGTTGTAGAGGTGTCTGTTGATAGAAATGGAAGAACAACTAGTGCGATTGCTGGAGTAAAAGGTTCGACCAATACAGCAAGTTGTTTATTAGAACAAGCCAAAATTGCTGCAATGAATACCAAATGGGATGCTAGCAGCGATGCCCCCGAAAAACAAGTGGGTAAAATTGTTTATAATTTCAATTTGAATTAAGAATAGAGATGAATTTATATAGATAAAATAAATAAAAAATGCCTCGGAATGAATTCGAGGCATTTTTGTTTGATAGTTTTATAGAAAATCAATACTATTTCGGACTAGTAGCAATCACAAATTTCAGATTGTTTTTTACCCCAATTTGCAAAACATCTACCAAATCTTGAACTTGCAAATTAAATGGAATTCGTACAATAACCGTTTGATCTTTTTGGGAGTTCATTTTTGACATTAAAGTTGTTTCTAATTCTTCGAAAGGAACAGGCTGCTTGTCGAGATAGAATTTCTTATCTTCGGTAACAGATAAACTAATGTATTGTTTGTTCGTTTTCTCGTTAGATTTAGCTTTAGGCAATGTCATTTTAATCACATTCGGATTCGCCAAAGTCGATATAATCAAGAAAAAAAGCAATAAGAAAAACATAATATCACTCAACGAAGAGGTAGCAACCTCGGCGTGGAATCTTCTTTTTCGTTTTATGGACATTGCGCTATGATTTTTGAATAATATTTACAAATTCTAATATTTGCTTTTGGATTTTCAGCGCGAAATTATCAATCTTACCGTTCAATAAGTGATAAGCACTATAAGCAATAATTCCCACGATTAAACCAGAACCACTACTAATCATTTTTTCATACAATCCGCCTGAGATATTACCAATACTGATATTTTCGGTTACCGAAATGCTGTAAAATATCTTAATAACTCCCGAAATAGTTCCGATAAATCCCAATGTTGGTGCAATACCGGCTATAAGCCCTAGTTGTCCTAAATGTTTTTCCATTTCACCAATTTCAATATCGGCAGCACGATCCATATTAGATTCTATTTCAGAAATAGGCCTGCCAATAAGTAGAATTCCTTCTTTTATAACATTTGCAGACGACGTATTGTTTCTTTCTACGATAGACAATGCCATATCAATCTTCCCTGAATTAAGATTATCTTTGACGTCACGCATCATAAAAGCATCAATTTTAGAAACTTTTTGAATGTACAAATAGCGTTCGATAATCAAATAAAAAGTATAAAATAATAATATAGAAATTGGAATCAGGAAGAAACCTCCTTTTGTAATAAATTCTAAAACAGAGATTTCATTGGTTGTGGCGACTTTTTCTATGACTACATTTGAGGCTGCATTAGCAATAGTATCGGCTTGTAATTGTATTAGGCTAAACATATATTATTATTTTACTCATTAATTCTAAAAAAAACTTGAAATTTGCAATCAAAGATACTTTTCGATGTACAATTAAACTAAAAAAAACGAAAAATATTTTAGTCCACCTCCTATTTAACAGAAAATGAATTATCAAGAAACCATAAACTGGATGTTTAATCAGTTGCCAATGTACCAACTTCAGGGGGCATCGGCTTACAAAAAGGATTTGACAAATGCTCATTTGCTTTCGAATCATCTTGATAATCCTGAAAAAAAACTAAAATGTATTCACGTTGCAGGAACCAACGGCAAAGGTTCTACATCGCATATGTTGGCATCGATACTTCAGGAAGCTGGTTACACCGTTGGGTTATACACTTCGCCACATTTAAAAGATTACAGAGAACGCATCAAAATTAACGGGGAGGAAATCTCGGAAGATTTTGTATGTGAATTCATAACCAAAAACAAAGCTTTTTTTGAAGCCAATGATATGAGTTTCTTTGAAATGACTGTTGGTTTGGCTTTCGATTATTTTGCCAAAGAAAAAGTGGACATCGCAATTATTGAAGTGGGAATGGGCGGAAGACTAGACGCAACAAATATTATCACACCACTAGTTTCTGTGATTACTAATATTGCCTTAGACCACACCCAATTTCTGGGAAACACGCTTGAAGCCATCGCATCTGAAAAAGCAGGAATCATCAAACCCAACATCCCTGTTGTGATTGGAGAATATACCCCAGAAACAAAACCAGTTTTTTTGTCAAAAGCCAATGAAAATCATTCTGAAATTTATTTTGCTTCCGACTTGATTTCACATAATTATCCATCAGATTTAATAGGAGATTATCAAAAACACAACAAAAAAACAGTTTTGCAAACCATTGCCGTAATCAACTCCCAAAAGGAATTTAAAATCTACGAAACCGACATTAAATCGGGTTTATTGAATGTTGTACAAAACACAGGACTCGAAGGGCGATGGCAACAACTAGGCGATTCACCAAAAATAATTTGCGATACGGCACATAACAAAAACGGATTGGAAATTGTATTGAATCAAATTCAAAAAGAGAAATTCGACACCTTGCACATTGTTTTAGGAGTAGTAAACGACAAAGATTTGGATGAAGTTTTACCCCTATTCCCTACTAATGCAATTTATTATTTCTGTAAACCCAATATTCCTAGAGGCTTAGAAACAAATGTTTTACAACAAGCTGCGTTAAAACACAATCTTATTGGAGACACATATCCTTCTGTTGCAAGCGCTTACAGCCAATCTAAGAAAAATTCTACGAGTAATGATTTTATATTCGTTGGTGGAAGTAACTTTGTTATAGCTGAATTGCCAATAAACAAAAGGATTTGACTTTAACACACCTTTTTTTTATAAAAAATAGTTTATTTAATCTAAATAAATGATTATTAATTGATTAGCTTTATGTTCTAATTTTCAATTAATTAACCATTTAAACTAGATTATTATGAAAAAAAGTAGTTTTTTAGCATCGGTAATGTTAATTTTAACATTTATTTTGAGTACAACAATTTGTGCTCAAGAAGAACAAAAACCTGTATTCATTACAGTAACAACTATGTATCGAAATCTCAATGCAGACGGAAAAGATTGGCGAAAAACAGAACAGGAATATTATGACAAGGTTACAAGTAAGAATGATTTAATCATTGGTTCCGAAATTCTGACGCATTATTATACTGCCAACAGTACTGAAATTTTACATATTTCAGTTTACAAAACCTGGGAAGACATTGAAAAATCAGCAGACGTTTCAGACGAATTAATAAAAAAAGCTTGGCCAGACGAAAAGGCTAGAAAAGAATTTTTCGACAAACAAAGAAGTTATTACACCACCATGCACTCTGACGAAATCTACACCTCTTCACCATTAGCAGGTCATAAAGAATTAAAAACCGATTCGAAAGAACCCATGATTGTTTACATTCGAAAATCTCAATTATCTATGACTGGTCAAGGAAAAGGATTAAAAGAATTCAATGAAAAAGTAACTTTAAAAAACCCATATATAAAAGCATACTATCCCCACCGCCATTATTGGGGAGCTGATAGTAGAGATTTTGTAGAAGCATTTTTGTTTGATTCTATGTCTGATATGGAAAAATCAAGCGATAAAGACGATGAATTAATAAAAGCAGCCTGGCCAAAAGAAGAAGACAGAAAAGCTTTTTTTGACGAAATGAGAAAATCTTTTACGGGACTTCATGGTGATTTCATCTACCACAATGAGCCCACAATGTCTAAATAACATCCAAATTAATCTAAAACAACTCCATTTCACTAATTGAAACGGAGTTGTTTCTTTTAGAACACAATCCTAATAAATTAGATTCTAAGCAAATACAAAATCACGAAAAAAAATAATGAAATTTATATGAAAAAGTTTTGCAAAAGCGAAAAACCTGTCTATATTTGCACTCGCAATCACGAAATGATAGCAACCTAATAAAATAGGGCGATTAGCTCAGCTGGTTCAGAGCACCTCGTTTACACCGAGGGGGTCGGGGGTTCGAACCCCTCATCGCCCACCAAGAAACTTCAACAGAAATGTTGGAGTTTTTTTTTGCCCAAATACTTCCACACAACTTTTATTTTAGGATTGTTTTAAAAAGTTCTAAAAAAAATGAAATATCTTCGTAAACGATTACGAAAAATCTATAAAAAATGACTTACCAACCAGCAACAAACAGATATGACCAAATGGAATATCGCAGATGTGGAAACTCAGGAATTAAACTTTCGGCTTTTTCATTAGGATTATGGCACAATTTCGGTCACAACAGTGATTTTGAAAACAGCAGAAACTTGATAAAAACCGCTTTTGATAATGGTATTACCCATTTTGATTTGGCTAATAATTATGGCCCACCTCCTGGATCGGCAGAAGAATGTTTGGGAAAAATTTTAAAATTAGATTTCAAAAACCACAGAGATGAAATGATTATTTCGTCGAAGGCGGGTTATACGATGTGGGATGGCCCTTATGGCGATTGGGGTTCAAAAAAATATTTGGTTTCCAGTCTAGACCAAAGTTTAAAAAGAATGGATTTGGACTATGTAGATATTTTTTACCATCACAGACCGGACCCAGAAACGCCTTTGGAAGAAACTATGGCAGCATTGAATTTAATCGTGCAGCAAGGAAAAGCATTGTATGTTGGTATTTCAAACTACCGTCCTGCCGAAGCCGAAAAAGCCTTTAAACTATTAAAAGAAATGGGGACACCTTGCCTAATTCACCAACCCAAATATTCGATGTTTGAACGTTGGGTCGAAGATGGACTTTTGGATTTGTTAGGAAAAGAACATGTGGGTTGCATTCCGTTTTCGCCTTTGGCACAAGGATTATTAACCGATAAATATTTAAACGGAATTCCTGCTGATTCCAGAGTGGCTACCAGCGGACAATTTCTAAACGCCAATCATATTACTCCCGAAGTATTAGAAAAAATATTCGCTTTAAACAATATTGCAAAAGAAAGAGGTCAAAAATTAGCCCAAATGGCTTTGGCTTGGATTTTACGTGACCCAAGAGTGACTTCAGTATTAATTGGTTCAAGCAAACCCGAACAAATTTTAGATTCTATCAAAGCTTTAGAAAACACGAGTTTCAGCAAAGAAGAATTAAACAAAATTGATTTGATTTTAAAGTAACAAACCCAAACAATAATGGAGAATCTCAAAAAAACAGAAGCAAAACGATTTAGATTTAGCTTCATATTAATTTTAGTATTTGCTACAGCAGCGGTCTTTTCGCAAGGGCGAAAAACAATCAATTTTGACGCTAATTGGCAATTTACAAAAGGAGAAATAGCTGGAGCCGAAAAACCTACATTTAATGACAAAGCATGGAGAACACTAGATGTTCCGCACGATTGGAGTATTGAAGGGGCTTATGATCGTGAAAATCCGTCGGCACGTGGTGGAGGTTATTTGCCAACAGGAATTGGTTGGTATCGCAAAACATTTCAATTAGACGCCACTGATGCTAACAAAATACTAACCATAGAATTTGATGGTGTTATGGCCAACAGCGATGTATGGATTAACGGAAAACATTTAGGCAAACGTCCGTATGGTTACATCAGTTTCACATATGAGCTTACTCCTTATTTGAACTTTGGAAAAGGAAAAACCAATGTCATTGCGGTTCGAGCTGATAATTCTGTCCAACCTGCTTCTCGTTATTATACTGGTGCTGGAATTTATCGTCACGTACGTTTGGTAGCTGTAAATCCAACACATTTCAAACATTGGGGGACACAAATTACGACTCCAAATGCAACTGCACAAAAAGCGGTTGTGAGCGTGAAAACTGAAATAGAAAACAAAGGAGCAGCTGGAACTTATAAACTGCAAATTGATATTGTTGACAGCAAAGGAAAAATTGTAAAATCTAGCGAAAGTCAAGAAAATATTGCAGCCAATACAACCAGCAATTTAGCCAAAGAAATAGAAGTTCAAAATCCTAAATTGTGGGATATTGAGGCACCCAATTTATACACCGTTGTGACTAAATTATATTCAGAAACTACTTTAGTTGACAATCAGACGATTTCAATTGGAATAAAAAATGCTGAATTTAGAGCCGATACTGGTTTTTGGTTGAACAATAAGAATTACAAGATTAAAGGAGTTTGCTTGCATCACGATGGTGGAGCGGTTGGTGCTGCCGTTCCGCTTGGAGTTTGGAAAGAACGCTTGAAAAAATTAAAAGAAGTGGGCGTAAACGGCATTCGAACTTCACACAATCCTGTGGCTCCAGAATTTTTGGATTTATGCGATCAAATGGGATTTGTGGTGATGGACGAAACTTTCGACACTTGGACAGCGGCCAAACACAATGGCGAAAAAGGCTATAATTTAATTTTCAAAGAATGGTGGGAACAAGACACCAAAGACATGGTTTTAAGAGACCGAAACCATCCTTCGATAGTTATTTATAGCATTGGCAACGAAGTTCACGATGACCTTAGTTATCCTGAAGGCTTCAAAGGCTATAAAATGCAGGAAGATGTTGTTAAAAAATACGACAATACTAGACCTGTAACTATGGCACTTTTCAGACCCGCCAATTCTAAAGTTTACCTTAGTGGTTTTGCCGATCATATGGAAATTGTGGGGCAAAATTATCGCGAAAACGAACTGATAGCTGCACACGAAGCGCATCCAACTTGGAAAGTTATTGGCACCGAAAACACTCATGTGCTTGTTCAATGGTTGGCATTGCGAGACAAGCCCTATATGGCAGGACAATTTTTATGGACGGGTTACGATTATTTAGGCGAAGCCGATTGGCCAGAAACCACTAACAATCAAGGTTTATTTGACAGAGCCGGAAACTGGAAACAACAATCTTTACAAAGAGACAGTTGGTGGTCAGAAGAGCCTGTGGTGCATATGGTGAGAAAATCGGACAATGCTGGAGCAGGATTTTGGGTTGCTGATTGGACTCCGAATGATTTTGATACTTACGACAATGCCAAAGTGAATGTATATAGCAATTGCGATGAAGTTGAACTTTTTTTGAACGATAAATCATTAGGCTCATTACCAAAACCAGCCGATGATTCTCCAAGAGAATGGAATGTTACTTTTGAAGCTGGGACGATCAAAGCCATTGGAAAAAACAACGGAAAAATTGTTGCTCAGGAAGAACAGACTTCTGCTGGAAAACCGGCTAAAATTATCTTAACCAAAAGCATTCCAACTCTAGCTAACAACTGGGACGATGTGGCTTTTATTACCGCAACGATTGTGGACGAAAAAGGAATTAGATGTGCCAATGCCGACAATCAAATTAAATTTACGATTACGGATGCAGGCAAAATTATTGCGGTCGATAATGGAAACATTATCAATCACGATGGGTATCAAGGTCCAGCAACAAGAGCCTATCAAGGAAAAGCAATTGCCATTGTAAAAGCAACCAAAGACAGCGGAACCATTAGCATAAAAGCCGAATCCGAAGGTTTAGGACAAGGTTCCATCCCGATTGAAATTGTGGCTGAAAAAAAATAATGATAAACCATAAGGTTTAAATATCAAAAACGTCAGTTCGAGTGTTTTATAAAAAATGCGAAAGCTTTTTTCATAAAATATATCGAGAACCGTTCTTTAAAGTCGGGGGAAAACGGTGATTTTTTATAAACAGGAAAAGGTATTCTAGCAATAGAGTACCTTTTTTGCTTTTGTTTGACACTCCATTTGCTTTGAACATTTATAGCAAAATACTCACAGAATAAGAAAGATTTTTTATATATTAGCTGAATACAAAAAAAGCTGATTTGTAGCGAGAATATAGCCTTTTTTGGGTGTGTGGTCGCTACTCATAGCGACTATAAACGAGTTACCGGTCATGCTGAAACACGACAGTGCTAAAATTTAACGACAAAAGAATTAATCAACAATGACAAGAAGCTATTACTCAAAAACCATAACCGGCTTCTTGCAGGACGATGAAACAAGAATTCTTGGAGAGTTGAGTTTACACCACAATCATGCACTTGAGGACTTACAGAAAAACGCATGGATTAAGCAAATCAAAATTCTCAAAGACGCTCTGCAAAACTTTGACACCGGACAAATCTATTTTGAGTTTTCAATCCCAAGAATGGGAAAACGGGTTGACAATGTATTAATCATTAACGACCTAATTTTTGTTTTAGAATTTAAAGTTGGTGACAAGGAATATCAAAAACATTCTATTGAGCAAGTCGTTGACTATTGCTTGGACTTGAAAAACTTTCACGAAGGAAGTCATCATGAAAAATTAATTCCGATTTTGGTTTCAACAAAAGCCGAGGCGATAGAAAATATTTTTGAGGTGACAGACAATTTATTTGAACCGCTCAAAGCTAACGAACAAAATCTAAGTGAAGTAATTTCCAATTCACTTTTACAAAGTAACGGCAGACAAATAAATTCAACCGATTGGGAGAACTCAATATACAAACCTACTCCTACTATTATAGAAGCTGCACAAGCACTTTACAAGGGACATAATGTAAAAGAAATTTCAAGACATGATGCCGGTGCTATAAATCTTTCCAAGACAACGGACTGCATTAACAACATTATTGAGACAGCAAAAAGAGAAAATAAAAAATCAATTTGCTTTTTGACCGGAGTTCCTGGTGCAGGAAAAACGCTAGCTGGATTAAATATAGCGAACGAAAGAATGAAAGCAGATGAAGACGAACATGCAGTTTTTCTATCAGGAAACGGACCTTTAGTAGATGTATTGAGAGAAGCCTTAACGAGAGATGAAGTTGCAACCTCAAAAGACAATGGTGAACCACTTACAAAAAAAGTTGCTGCAATAAAAGCTAACGCTTTTATTCAAAATATTCATCACTTTCGAGATGATAATTTAATTTCAAAGAAAGCCCCAGTTGAAAAAGTTGTAGTATTTGATGAAGCACAAAGAGCATGGGCAAAAGAACAGGTAAGCTCTTTTATGAAAAGAAAAAAAGGAGTTGAAGATTTTGACATGTCAGAGCCCGAATTCTTAATCAGTGTTATGGATAGACATGAAGATTGGTGCACAATCATCTGTTTAATAGGTGGTGGACAAGAAATTAATACTGGCGAGGCAGGAGTTTATGAATGGCTTTCCTCTTTAAAAAACAACTATCCTCATTGGGATATTCATTATTCGAATTTGATTTCTTCAGATGATAATTATTTATCAGACTTAGAATTACGAAATTGGGTTCAATCTGTGGCTACTGAAAAACATGAATTACATTTATCAGTTTCTGTAAGGTCTTTTCGTTCAGAAAAAATTTCCGAGTTAATGCATGAAATTTTAGACGCTAAAAATGAAAGATCAAAAACACTTATAGGAGAAGTCAAAAATGATTTTCCAATTTTTATTACAAGAGATTTGTCAACAGCAAAAAAATGGCTGCGAACTCAAGCAAAAGGAAGTGAAAGAATTGGACTTGTTGCAAGTTCAGGTGGCAGAAGATTAAGACCTTTAGGAATTGACGTCAAAAATGAAATTTCTGCTCCAAATTGGTTCTTAAATAATTCAGATGATATTCGTTCTTCTTATTTTTTAGAAGAAATAGCTACTGAATTTGACATACAAGGTTTAGAAATTGATTGGGTTTGTTTAGCCTGGGACATCAACTATTATTTTGAAAACGGAAAATGGAATTGTCAATATTTTTCAGGGACTAAATGGCAAAATATTCATAACGAAAACGATAAAACATATTTGTAAAACGCTTACAGAGTTTTACTAACCAGAGCAAGACAAGGATTAATAATTTATATTCCTGATGGTGACGACCTTGACCATACTAGACCGAAAGTACTTTATGACACGACATTTAACTACTTTAAATCTTGTGGAATTCAAACTATATAACGACTAAAAAAGAAGTACGAACCGCTAACACACACTACAAGCAATTTGGGCATTTGGCTTAATGGAAAAATTGGTTTGTATTTGGAAGATTTGGCAAATCCGAAAGATTAGACTTTAATAATCCGCCACATCGCAAAGAACTGAAAGTTTTATATTGCTTTACCAAAACTAAAATCAAAATTTTATGACTCAAACAGATTTAATTGGATTTATTGGAGTAACGATATTGTTAGTCGCTTTCTTTTTGAACTTAAACAATACCATTTCTAAAGACAGTAAAACCTATTTGTTGCTAAATTTTATTGGAGCAGGATTGGCGTGTTTGGCATCTGTGTTAATGAAATATCTTCCTTTTATAATTTTGGAAGGAAGTTGGACTCTTGTTTCTGCTCTTGGATTATTAAAATTGATGAAACAAAAATGAACTCTACTCCATTTGTCTTGCCAGAAGCGTTCTACTTACAAATGCACATAATTGAGACGCTTACAGCGTGACAAATAGCAAGATAAAAAAGCACAAAACACATAATACAAACACCAATCAAAACAAAAAAACCGCCTCAATGAGACGGTTTCTTTAGTTTTTAACTATTTATTTTCTAGCTATTTCCCTTTTTGAAATCAGCTAAGAAAGTAGCCAAACCAATATCGGTCAATGGGTGTTTCAATAATCCTTCGATAGCACTCAAAGGACCAGTGATTACATCCGATCCAATTTTGGCACAGTTGATAATGTGCATTACATTACGAACTGATGCAGCTAAAATTTCTGTTTCATAACCGTAATTGTCATAAATCAATCTGATTTCTTCAATTAAAGCCATTCCATCTGTAGAAATATCATCCAATCTTCCGATGAAAGGAGACACATAAGTTGCTCCAGCTTTTGCAGCCAATAACGCTTGACCTGCAGAAAACACTAAAGTAACATTGGTTCTAATGCCTTTGTTTGAAAAATATTTACATGCTTTAACTCCGTCTTTAATCATCGGTAGTTTAACCACAATTTGAGGATGCAAAGCAGCAAGCATTTCGCCTTCGGCAACCATTCCTTCAAAATCTGTAGCGATTACTTCGGCACTTACATCACCATCTACCAATTCACATATTTTTACATAATGAGCAAGGATATTATCGGCTCCAGTAATTCCTTCTTTCGCCATTAGCGATGGATTAGTCGTTACACCGTCTAAAATTCCAAGATCATTGGCTTCTTTGATGTCTTTTAAATTGGCAGTATCTATAAAAAATTTCATTTCTTTTTATTTTATTTATTAATTATTTACTTTCTTGAATGTATTTTAAGATTTCTTTGCTAGCACTTTCAGGGTTGAAACCGAATTTTTGATCCAAAACACTTGCTGGTGCTGAATAACCAAAATGGTCTAATCCAATCACTTTTCCGCTATCACCAATCAATCCTTCAAGGTTTACAGGAAGTCCCGCAGTAAGACCGAAAACTAATTTTCCTTTAGGAATAACGCTTTCTTGGTATGCTGCCGATTGTTGTTTGAACAAACCTTCTGAAATAATAGAAGCTACATTTACTTTTAGATTATTCTCTTTCTCCAAAATAACAGCAGCATCCATAAGTGTTGCAACTTCAGAACCGTTTGCAAATAAAGTAATATCAGGATTTGCAACTGATTTTACTAAATATCCTCCTTTGTTAGCTTCGGTAGCCTCTTGGTATCTTGAAGTTCCCATAGCTGGAATGTCTTTGATATTTTGTCTTGAAAGAATCAAAGCCGTAGGAGTTGTTGTGTTTTTCAACGCCATATCCCAAGCAACAGAAGTTTCGATAGCATCGGCAGGACGAAGTGCTAGTAAACTTTGGTGACCTGAATGATTTTTGATTTTTTCCATCAAACGCATTTGCGCTTCTTGCTCAATTGGTTGATGCGTTGGTCCGTCCTCACCTACTCTAAATGAATCGTGAGTCAAGACATATTTTACTGGCAATTCTTGAATAGCTGCCAAACGAATCGCTGGTTTCATATAATCTGAAAACACAAAGAAAGTAGCTACAACTGGAACAACACCTCCGTGAAGGGCGATCCCGTTTGCGATAGCAGTCATTGTTAATTCAGCAACTCCAGCTTGTAAAAATGCCCCTTTGAAGTTGTTTTTTTGCAGAACAGTTGTTTTTTTCAAGAAACCATCTGTTTTATCACTGTTAGATAAATCTGCCGAAGAAACGATTACGTTTTCAAGGTTTTCGGCCAAATATCCTAAAACTATAGAAGAAGCTTCTCTAGTAGCTACATTTGCTTTTTGAACCACTTGGCTTAAATCTAAATCAGGTAATTTTCCAGAAAGGAACATTTCCATTTTTTGAGCTAAAGCTGGATTAGCTGTTTTCCAAGTAGCAATAGTTGCTTTTTTAACAGCAGCAGCAGCCACTTTTTTAGCTAAAACTTCAGTATAATATGCCTGAACTTCTTCATAAATATCGAAAGAACTTTCTGGATTGGCTCCAAGATTGATTAAGGTTTGTTTGAAATCAGCTTTGGTATCACCAATTGGTTTTCCGTGCAATTCACATTCGCCTTCATACATATCGCCGTTTGCCAAAACGCAACCTTTACCCATAATGGTTTTACCAATAATTAAGGTTGGTTTTTCAGATTCAGCATTGGCATCGTCTAATGCTTGACGAATTTGAGCGTGATCGTGACCATCAATTGTGATTACTTTCCATCCCCAAGCTTCGTATTTTTTAGCAGTATCTTCAGATGTAACTTCATCCGTCATAGAAGAAAGTTGCACATCATTCGAATCATAGAACATAATAAAGTTGTTCAACCCTAAATGTCCTGCTATACGACCAACACCTTGCGAAATTTCTTCTTGCACACCACCATCAGTGATGAAACCATAAATAGTATGAGTAAAAAGACTTTCGAATCTAGCGTCTAGGAATTTGGCAGCAATTGCAGCTCCAACTCCCATTGCGTGTCCTTGCCCAAGTGGTCCAGACGTATTTTCAATTCCTCTAAGAACATCAACTTCAGGGTGTCCTGGAGTTACCGAACCCCATTGTCTGAAATTTTGTAAATCTTCTTTAGAATAATTTCCTAACAAACTATATTGTGCATACATCAATGCAGACAAATGCCCAGCATCCATAAAGAAACGATCTCTAAAAGGCCAGTTCATTTCAGTTGGATCAAAATTCAAATATTCGGTATAAAGAATGTGTAAGAAATCAGCACCTCCCATTGCGCCTCCAGGGTGACCTGAATTTGCTTTTTCAACCATTGATATGGCTAAAGCTCTGATGTTGTCAGCAGCTAAATTGTCAATTTGTTTGTTCATTTTTTCTATTATAATTTATTGTAATTTATTGTTTTTATTCTCAATTCATATTGTATATCACCAAAATAGATAATAAGTGTAAAAAATACATTTACAAATGTAACCAAATTAATAATACAAAATCAAAAAAAATTCGTTCTCTTTTTGTCTAAAAAACAGAAGCTATGATAATACAAATAAATTGATAGATTTTATACGTTCTTAATTTGTTTTCTAAAACACAGAAATCTGAGTTGGAAGAAGAAATAAAAAAATCAATAATTTAGAAACAGTTGCGTTGGATTATCAACAAATTTTTATGCAACTACTGCTGCTAAAAATTCATTTTTTAAACGGGGCAAAAATAAACAAATTAGTCTTTATAACGGTCAAAAAAAGCATAATAATTACTAAAAAACGGCTTTTTATTCTAAAAAAACAAAACCTCTTTACGTTTAAAATCAGCGTTTAACAACTTGTTTTTTGATGATATCGAACAACTTATCGAAACGAAATCGATTTTTCAGAACCTAATCACTTGTGTTTTTTGCTAAATTCCAAACAAAACATCAATATTATTGTAGTAATCAAAAAAAATAAAACAAAATATCTTTTGTGTATCAAAATATTTTATAGTTTTGTTAAACAATCGATTGTTTTATGCAATCGTTTGTTTTAATAAAATCTATTAATTTAACAACCATTAAAAAACTAAAAATCATGATTAAAAAATTACTTTTTTTACTTGTAACCGTAACCTGTACTTCATTTACAATGAATGCACAGAATTTATTATTAAACAGTACTCTTGAAGCTGGAACTGGAGACAGTTTTACCAATTGGTCAAGAACCTCTGGACAAACAAATTTAACGGATGAAACTGTTAATGTTCATGGAAGCGTTAGAGGTCTAAAAGCTGTTTCGATGGGAACTAACGAATGGGATGTACAGCTCCAGAGTGATGCAGTTACCACAGTAGTTGGTACTAGTTATGAAGTGACTTATTGGATTAAATCTGTTGGCGGTGCTAGCACTATCCGTTTATCTACTGTTAGTTCTGGAGGAAATGCTTATGGTGCTGCTACTACAATTGGAACAGCTTGGCAACAAATCTCTTATTCATTTACCGCTAATTCAATCTCAACAAAAATTAGTTTCGATATGGGAAAAAGCACTGACACATTTTATATAGATGACATTGAAATGTATTCTTTGACAAAAAACAATATAGTAAATGGTGGTTTTGAAACCACTCCGGGTGCTTCTGGAAATGTATTTGCCAATTGGAATGCTACTAATGGTGCTGCACAAATGACACAAGAATTGACCCAATTCCGTTCAGGAGCTAGTGCTTTGAAAGCGATTTCTACTGGCGCCAACGAATACAATGTTCAACTACAAACAGACAACGTAACTACTGTAATAGGAAGAAGTTATGAAGTAGCCATTTGGATTAAATCTGTTGGTGGAGCTAGTAAAATGCGTTTATCAACTTCAGGAGGAACAGCTGTTTACGGAAACTCAACTACTATTGGCACAAGCTGGCAAAGATTAGCTTTGGTCTTCAAAGCTACTGCTACTGCCACAAAATTAAGTTTGGATTTAGGAAAAAGCACAGAAACATTTTATATTGATGATGCCTCTTTTAATGAAGCTCAAACTGTTCCATTGAAAACAGAAGCATTTGCTAAAAATGATAAAATCGTTTTCTATCCAAACCCAGTTACCGATAATTTGAATATTAGCTCAGAAACAGCTATCAAATCAGTATCGATTATCGATCTTAATGGAAAAACAGTAAAAAAAGTTAAGAGTGCAGATGCTATTGAATCTGTTAATTTATCTGATTTAAGTCAAGGCATGTATATTATTTCTACAGACACTAACAAACAATTTAAGTTTTTGAAAAACTAAAAAAGAAAGTATTTAATAAGCAATATTTGAAACAGTGGTAAGCATAAAGTTTACCACTGTTTTTTTTACCTATAACTATCCCAATACAAGCTTTAACTAAAGTAATTTGTTTGGCATTATTGTATTTAAATACTGAACAGTTGCCATTACACCATCCATTTGTGCCAAAGCAAACATTCGACCGTGAAACGAATATCCTGGATTATAGCCTTTGTCTTCGTCACCCAACATCATTCGACCGTGATCGACTCGCATTGGTAATTTTGTATTTTCAGTTTCAAAAATAGAAACCAATTCTATTAAATGTCCACGACCTTCAAGATGAGACGCCTCAATAAAATTGCCACCTTCTAAGGCTTCGGTACTTCTTAAATGTACAAAATGGGTTCGTGATGCAAATTTCCTTGCCAACTCAGGAACATTATTTTTTATGCCTGTACTCAACGAACCTGCACAGAACGTCAATCCGTTATGCGGATTATCAACGGCATTCAAAATCCATTCAATGTCTTCCTGATTAGTCACAATTCTAGGCAAACCTAGCATTTGAAACGGTGGATCATCAGGATGAATACACATATTAATACCATATTGTTCGCAAACTGGCATAATCCGATTTAAGAAATAACGCAAGTTTTCACGCAATTCATTTTTATCGATATTGTCATAAACAGCCAATAATCTATTGAAAATCGCAACAGGATTTTGGTCTCCTGCTTTTATATTTCCATTTATAAAACCTTGTGTTTTTACAATAATGGTGTCTATCAATTGTTGTTTTTCGGCTTCGGTAATGGTTTTGTCGAGTTCGTAAACTTTAAACAATTCTTCATTTGTATAATCCTTAACGGCGCTTTTTCGATTCAGGATTAAAATGTCGAAATAAGCAAATTTAATTTTATCGAAAAACAAAGTCGAAGTGCCGTCTTCTAATTTATAATCTAAGTCGGTTCGAATCCAATCGATAACGGGCATGAAATTATAACAAATGGTTTTCAAACCTGATTTTCCAAGATTTTCAAGACTTATAATATAGTTGTCAATTAATTGGTCTCTATTGGGCGCATTGTTTTTTATGCCTTCGCTCACAGGAAGACTTTCTACAACCGACCATCGCAAGCCTGCATTTTCGATATAATTTTTCAAATCCAAAATGGCATCTTCCGTCCAGATTTCACCATTCGGAATATCGTGCAATGCCGAAACAATGCCTTCTACTCCAATTTCTCTAAGCATGGATAATGCTATTTTATCCTTTTTGCCAAACCATCTCCAAGTTTTTTCCATAATTACACGCCGCTAAATGCACTAAATCCGCCATCTACTGGCAATACCACTCCTGTAATAAAACTCGCAGCATCACTACACAAAAACTGAACAGTTCCATTCAATTCTGCTATGTCACCGAAACGTCCCATTGGAGTTTTTGCCAATACTTTTTTACTTCTATCTGTAAGAGAACCATCAGGATTGATAAGCACTGCACGATTTTGGTCACCAATAAAAAAACCCGGCGCCAAGGCATTTACACGAATTCCATCACCATATTTCAAAGCCATTTCAGTAGCCAACCATTGGGTGAAATTGCTAATTCCAGTTTTGGCAACCGAATATCCTGGCACTCGAGTTATAGCCGAATAAGCTGCCATGGATGACATATTGAGGATATTACCACTTTTTTGTTTAGACATTACTCGACCGAAAACCATACTTGGAAAAACGGTTCCATTCAAGTTTAAATTGGTTACTTTATCCCAATCGCTAATTTTCATATCAAAAAATTCTTGGTCTGGCATTAGTGTTGCACCTGGCAAATTTCCGCCTGCTATATTTAATAAAATATCTATTCGCTCCCATTTTGCTACTACTTCTTTGGCTACATTTTCTAAGCTCTCTATATCAAGGACATTACCCACAACTCCAATAACATCAGTTCCAAAAGCAGAAAGTTCCGCTACTCTTTTATTTAGGTTCTCTTCGTGAATATCAATAGCTACCACTTTTGCTCCAGCTTGTAAAAAACTCTTGGCAATACTTCCTCCTAAAACTCCACCAGCTCCAGTAATTATGGCTACTTTTCCTTTAATACTAAATGCGTCATTCATACTTGTTTATTTAAAAATTTACCAACAAATTTAACCAATAGTAATACTAATTTTATTTACTAATTTTGCATATACTAATTCTATATTTGCAATTTAAAAGAATTGATTATGAAAACCATAATGAACGAACGACTTTTGATATCGAAGTCAACTCCATTAAATGTTCGCCTCTATGATTACAATCATTTCACATATCCTTTGCATTTTCACTCTGAATATGAGATTATTTACATTAAAGAAAGTACTGGAACTAGGTTTATTGGCAACAACATTACGAAATATGAAGCTGGAGATATATTGCTAATTGGCTCCAATTTACCTCATTTTTTAAAGAGTGATGATGTCTATCATGAAGGAAATGAAGCCCTAAGAGTAAAGGGTACCATTATTCATTTTGAAAAAGAATTTATGTATCATGCCATCCATCATTATCCGCATTTTGTTAAAATAAAAAATCTGCTTCATGAATCGCAAAGAGGTATCTATTTTGCCAGAGGTTGTTCTCAAAAGTTACAGGAGTTATTAGAAAAAATTCCGTCAGAAAACGGCATAAATCAATTGATGCTGTTTTTAGAAATTCTCAAAGAAATGTCTGAATCAGACAACCGAAAAACCATTTCGACCACCGATTTTGTTGACGAAACCCAGTATGACACGCTAAGAATTGATAAAGTAATTTCGTTTTTAAATCAAAATTATACGCGCACTATTAGCCTTGAAGAAATTGCTTCATTTGCTGCTATGAACACCACCGCATTTTGCCGTTATTTTAAAAGTAAAACAGGAAAATCATTTAAAAACTACATTTTAGATATGCGAATTGGTTATGCTTGCAAACTATTGTTGATAGAAGATATCGGTATTTCGATGATTAGTAGTAAATGTGGTTTTGAAACCCTTTCGCATTTCAATAAAAACTTCAAAAAAAACACAGGTCATGTGCCTTCGCAATATAGAAAGTTGATGTTGAGCAAATAGTAAAACTGACAATCCTTTATTCTTGCTATTTGTCACACTGGAATAGAATATTTGTAGAGCATAAGAATCTTGCAACTCTATAAAACCAAAAACCCTGAAAGTTTCCTTTCAGGGTTTTAGAACTACTAAACTAATTTAAAAAACCAAATCATTTTAAATTATTTCGTTACTAAACAAACAGTGTGTTTAGTTTATTTTTTACTTTACAGAGAATTTAAAAGTAGTTTTTGTTTTATAATTCTCTCCCGGATTTAATACTGTTGTCGGGAAATCTTTTTGATTTGGAGAATCTGGATAATGTTGTGTTTCAAGACACAAACCAGTTCTGTGAGCATAGGTTCCGCCATTTCTCATTGGTAAAGTTCCATCTAAGAAGTTTCCAGTATAAAGCTGAATTCCAGGTTGGTCAGAATACACTTCAAGCAACCTTCCGCTTGTTGCATTATAGGCAGAGGCTACAAATCGGTCGCCCGTATTTTGCTTGTTCAATACCCAGCAGTGGTCGTAACCTTTTCCTTTGATTAATTGATCATCTTTGGCTTCAATGTCTTTTCCAATCACTCTAGGTTTTCTAAAATCGAAAGGTGTATTGGCTACATCCGTTAATTTTCCAGTTGGAATCAAATCAGCATCAACTGGAACTAATTTGTCTGCATCAATTACAACCTCATCATCCAAGATAGTTTTTGTAAAATCGCCAGACAGGTTAAAATAAGAGTGTTGCGTTAAGTTTACGATCGTTTTCTTGTCGGTAGTTGCTTCATAAAGAACGTCTAAAGCGTTGTCTTTATTTAAAGTATAAGTCACAAAAACAGTTAGGTTTCCAGGATATCCTTCTTCCATATCTTTGCTCACATATTTCAATTTCAAAGTAGCAACATCTCCACCTTTTGCCTCCTCAGCAGTCCAAATTACTCTGTGAAACCCTTCTGGACCACCGTGCAAAGCATTTTTACCATTGTTGGTTGCCAATTGATATTCTGTTCCATCAAGACTGAATTTACCTTTTGCAATTCGGTTTCCGTATCTTCCGATAAGAGCTCCAAAATAAGGATTGTCTTTGGTGTATTGTGTCAAATTATTAAACCCAATTACCACTTCTTCTGAAGCACCTGCTTTGTTTGGCACTTTTAATGACGTAATAATTCCGCCATAAGTCATGATATTAACTTCCATTCCTTTTTGGTTTTTAAGCGTGTAAACATCTACTTTTTTCCCATCAGGAGTTGTTCCGTATTCCTTTTTTTCTATTGATACACTATCCATTTTTTGTGTGGTATTTTCTTGTTTTTCGTCTTTTTCTTTGCCTTTACACTGAACATTTAAAAATGCCAAACTCAGTATTGCAAATCCACAAATATAACGCTTTACTACATTCATAATTATTTTGGTTTTTTGGTTACTTGTTAATAGGTCGAAAGTTTGAAGATTTCAAAACAGATTGTTTTTAGACCTTCAAACTTTTGATTTTTTACTTATTTATAGACTGTTCTGAAACAAGTGGTAGTAAGCTTCATTGGCATTCAAAGTGTCTTTGAAGTTGCGAATTTTAGTGTCGTTATCAATAACCACCAATTCGATTCCGGCGATATCGGCAAAATCTTCCATAAATTCAGTTGTTACGGCTTGGCTGTAAACGGTGTGGTGAGCTCCACCAGCAAGAATCCAAGCAGTGGCTGCAATGTCAAGGTTTGGTTTACAATCCCACAATACACGTGCCACTGGCAATTTTGGCAAATCGGCCATTGGTTTTACTGCTGTTACTTCGTTTACAATTAAACGGAAACGAGTTCCCATATCTACCAATGATACATTAATAGCATCACCAGCTGGAGAATTGAATACCAAACGAACTGGATCTTCTTTTCCTCCAATTCCTAATGGATGAATTTCGCAAGAAGGTTTTCCGTCCGTGATTGAAGGACAAATTTCTAACATATGCGAACCTAATACATATGATTTTTCAGGTGTGAAGTGATAAGTATAATCTTCCATAAAAGAAGTTCCACCTTCAAGACCGATGTTCATTACTTTCAACACACGAACCATCGCCGCTGTTTTCCAGTCGCCTTCGCCACCAAAACCGTAACCATCAGCCATCAAACGTTGGGTTGCAATTCCTGGTAATTGTTTTAATTCTCCCAGATTTTCAAAAGTATCGGTAAAAGCACCAAAACCACCTTCTTCAAGGAAAGCTCTCAAACCTAATTCGATTTTGGCAGCATCCAATAATGATTGTCTTTGCTCTCCACCTTTTTGTAATTTAGGAGCTAAAGTGTATGATTCTTCATAAACAGCCACTAATGCATCAACTTGTGCATCGGTAACCAGTTTCATTTTGTTTATAATATCCGAAGAGTCATATCCGTTTACGGACATTCCAAAACGAATTTGAGCTTCCACTTTGTCACCGCAAGTAACGGCAACTTCACGCATATTGTCTCCAAAACGCGCTACTTTTAGGTTTTGCATTTCATCCCATCCTAAAGCTACTCTAGACCAGTTTCCTAGTTTAGTTATTACTCTTTTGTCTTGCCAGTGTCCTACAACAACTTTACGTTTTTTGCGCATTCTAGACATAATGTAACCAAACTCTCTGTCACCGTGAGCCGATTGATTCAAGTTCATAAAGTCCATATCGATGCTTGCCCAAGGAATTTCGGCATTGTATTGGGTGTGCAAATGGCATAATGGTTTTTTAAGAATACTTAATCCATTAATCCACATTTTGGCTGGAGAAAAGGTGTGCATCCAAGCAATGATACCAATACAATTTTTATTAGCATTGGCTTCCAAACAAATGTCTGTAATTTCAGCAGGCGATTTTGCCACCGATTTGTAAATCACTTTTACGGGAACAGAAGCAGATGCATCAATTCCTTTTGCAATTTCTTGCGAATGTACCGCAACTTGTTTTAAAGTTTCTTCACCATATAAATTTTGGCTTCCTACTACGAACCAAATTTCTTTTTTTGAAATATCTATCATTATTTTTTGTTTAATCGTTATCTTTTTATTTATGTAATCTGCAATCTAAAATCTGCAATCTAAATTCTAAAATTTATTGTCCGTAATACGAATCTTTACCGTGTTTACGTTCGTAATGTTTTTTAATCAAGGAATCCTTCAATCGAGGGGCATTTGGGTTTATCAATTGCGTTAAATGTGCCATTTCGGCAACTACTTCTAGAACTTTAGAATTGTACACTGCTTTGGCGGCATTTTTTCCCCAAGCAAATGGACCGTGATTTCCAATAAGAATCATCTCCACTTCTTCGTATGAAAGGTTTTTCTCTTTGAAACAATCCAAAATTTGAATTCCCGTATTGTGCTCGTAATTTCCTTCAATAAGTGCGTCACTCATTGGCGGAGCACAAGGAATATCAGCAGTTAAATGGTCAGCGTGAGTGGTTCCAAAAATTGGAATGTCTCTTTGAGCTTGTGCCCAAGCCACCGAATAAGTAGCGTGAGTGTGGGCAACTCCACCGATGTTTGGCCAATTTTTGTATAAATAAGCGTGCGTTTTGGTGTCAGATGACGGACGCATTGTTCCTTCTATAATGTTGTTGTCGAAATCAACAATCACAATATCTTCAGGTTTCAATTCTTCATAAGCCACACCGCTAGGTTTGATGGCAAAAACACCATTTTCTCTGTCAACGGCACTTACGTTTCCAAAAGTGTAAACTACTAAATTCAAGGCGTTCAGTTCCATATTGGCCTCGTAGCATTCTTGTTTTAAAGCTGCATATTTTGAACTCATTCTAGGTGTTTTATTTTGTTATACTTTCGATAAACTGGGCCAAATCAGAATAAGAATCCATCAATTCTTGATAAGCTTCTATTTGGTCGGCTTGTGGGAAATATTCACTTTCGAAATCGCTTCCCATTTTTTTGCTAGCTTCAATTACGTTAGGATAAATTCCTGCGGCAACTGCTGCATAAATCGCTGCTCCCAATGCTGGTGCTTGATCGGATGCGGCAACTTTGATAGGTTTGTTCAAAACATTCGCCAAAGTTTGCATAATAAATGGTGATTTTCTGGCCACGCCTCCAATACCGATTACGCTGTCGATTCTCACGCCTTCTTCTTCAAATCGATCCACAATTTTTTTGGAACCAAAACAAATTGAATTGATTAAAGCTTTGAAAAGATGCGGTGCTTTTGTTCCTAAAGAAATATTTGAAATAGCACTTTTCAATCCTTGATTGGCATCTGGAGTTCTTCTTCCGTTTACCCAATCCAAGGCTGTTGGAATACTTTCTGATAAAGGAATTGCTTGCGCTTGTTCGGTTAAGGTTTTGATGAAATTAGACTCCACTTCAATTTTCAATTGTGCTTTTTGTTCAGCAGACAAAACATTTGATGTGTAAACTAAATTGTCCAAAGGCCAAGCTAATGTTTCTTTGAACCAAGCCAAAACATCGCCAAAAGCAGATTGTCCTGCTTCCAAACCAATATAACCTGGAATTACTGAACCATCTACTTGTCCGCAAATTCCTTTCACACATTTGCTTCCGATAATTTCTTTGGTCGAAACTAAAATATCACAAGTGGAAGTACCCATAACGCGAACCAAAGTGTTTTCGTCAATTTTGGCTCCTACAGCTCCTGAATGTGCATCAAAAGTTCCTACGGCAATTATGGTATCTGTTGTAAGTCCTAATTTGGTTGCCCACTCTTGGTTCAAGGTTCCGGCTACAACATCAGATGTGTAAGTTGCATCGTATAAATCTCCTCGAAGTTGTGCCAAATACGGGTCTAATTTTTCTAAAAATTCCACTGGTGGCAAACCGTTCCAGTCTTCGTGCCACATGGCTTTGTGTCCGGCTGCACAACGACTTCTTTTGAATGATTTTAAATCCTTGTCGTCAATCAACATATAAGTCATATAATCGCAATGTTCCATCCAAGTGTGGGTGGCCTTTTTTACGGCTTCGTCTTCACGGGTTACGTGCAATACTTTTGCCCAAAACCATTCAGACGAATAAATTCCACCTTCGTATTTGGTGAAATCAATTCCTCCCCAATTAGCGGCTAATTCATTGATTTCATTGGCTTCGTTTATAGCGGTATGATCTTTCCACAAAACCATCATCGCATTCGGATTGTGCTCAAAACCTTTAGTCAAAGCTAATGGAGTTCCATCGGCAGTAACCGGAATTGGCGAAGAACCCGTGGTATCAATACAAATACTTTTGATTTGCGAAGGTGCTACTTTCGAAGCAGTAACAACCGCTTTTATGGTAGATTCCAAGCCTTCGATATGATCCAAAGGATGTTGGCGAAATTGATTTATTGAAGCATTGCAATATTCTTTATTGCTCCATCTTTTGTAATGGCAAACATCTGAGGCCAACTCTTGACCATTTTCGGTATCTATCAAAACGGCACGAACAGAGTCTGAACCGTAATCTAATCCTATAACGTAATTTTTCATTCTTAATTCTTTAATTGCAACTACAAATATAATATAAAATATTTTACAAGTGTGTTAAAAACACTTAATTTAATTTACAAGCTTCATTTTTGCAAAATTCTTAAAAACTAGTTCGTATTAAATCTTTCTAACAATTCAATTAAAATTCAAATATTGGCTTGCCTTCCTCATTAAATTTTACGACCATAACCCTTGCATGCCTGTTTGGGTCGTATAAAGGATCGCCAACAATTTTTTCATAATCTCTAGCATGGTATATACTCAATGGAGTTACACCATCTTCTGCAACCGTAAAGCTATTATGGCCCGGTCCGAATATCTTCTTTTCATAATCAGTCTTTAAAACTGGATATCTCGATTTTTTCCAAGAGTTTCTATCTAATAAATCGGAGTTTTGATTAGCTTCCATCATACCCATACAATAACACGCACCTGTGGCACTTGCTGAAAACGTGATATAAATTTTATCGTTATTTTTTATAACAGCTGGTCCTTCATTTACCCAAAAATCAATTCTTTCCCAATCATAATCAGGTGTTGTAAGCATAAATTGAGCTGTTTTCAGCTTAATTGGCGATTCCATTTCGGCCAAATACAAATTGGAAGCGGCAAATTGTCCGCCAGTTTTTTCGGCCCAACAGAAATATCTTTTTCCGTTATTTTCAAAAACGGTTCCATCCAACGAAAAATCAACAAAAGTCTTCAAATCACCATCAGCAGCTTGCATCTGCCCCAATTCAATCCATTCATCATTTAAAGGATCTTGCCCCTTACATTCAAGCACATAAGGTCTTAATTTCCAGATATCATCTACTTCGCTAGCTGCAAAATAAACATACCATTTTCCATCTAAATAATGTATTTCAGGTGCCCAAACATGCTGGCTCATGGGGCCTGAATCGTGTTTTTTCCAAATCTTAAATGTTTCAGCTTCTTGCAGTTCATTTAAAGTTTTGGATCTTCTTATTTCAACTGAATCATAGGAAGGCACAGAACCTGTAAAATAATAATACCCGTCTGAGTGTTTGTAAACAAAAGGATCAGCCCGTTGTTCGACAATAAGGGAATTTTTTCTAGTTAAATCCATTTTTATATATTCAATTTCTTTTTTATAGTTTCATAATATTCATCGGTAATTTTATAGCGAAACATAAGTCCTCCCATAATCACGTGGAATACCCCTGGAATAATTGTTAGCATTAGCGCCAGACCAATTAATGTTGATTCTCCTTGAACACCATCGGGATTGTAACTAAAAAAGTCTAGTAAATATCCCACCAATGCTCCTGCAACTCCCATACCTGCCTTTTGAGCAAAAGAAATCCCTCCAAACGAGAGTCCAGAAACACGTTTGCCAGTTTCAGCGTGACCATAATCTACTGCTTCTGCAATAGCTGACCAGAATACTGGTGCATGCAAATCGACAACAAAAGATAGTATAAAATAAAGTACATAGGCCATTGCCATATCGCCTGGTTTTACCGCAAAATACATTACTAAACTTATGGCTCCAACGGCCAGTTGCGTATATTTAAAAAGTTTGACTTTACAGTAATGTTTTGTAATATAGGTAGAAACTGGCATCGCTAAAATTGCTGCTGTTACGCCTGTTGCCATAAAAGTGGACTGCACACTTGCATCACCTCCAAGGAAATATTTAGCATAGAAAATGGCTACCGATCCACGAATTACATAACCAACAGTTCCAAAGAAGCAAACACCAAATAAAACGGTCCATTGCCCATTTTTGAAAAGCAATTTTAATTGCTCAGAAACTGGTTTTTTATCTACTTCGTGTTCCACTCGCTCTTTGGTCGTAAAAAAGCAAGCTAAAAATAGAATCGTCCCCAGAAGAGCCATAATTCCCATAGCTAATTGATAGCCTCTTGCCAAATCATTTTTACCCATTTTTTCGGCCAAAATAGGCACCACTATTGACACTAGAAAAGCGGCGATTTTCGCAAAGAAAAGTCGATATCCGTTGGCGGACAAACGTTCTTTTGAGTCACTGGTCAATACGCCAATTAAGGAAATATAGGGTATTGTCACCGATGTAAACATCAAATTAACAAATATATAGGTAACATAAGCATAAATTAATTTACCTGTATAATCAAATTCGGGTGTTGTAAATGTCAAAAAAACAGAAAGACCAAAAGGCACTGACAAGAAAAGGAAATAAGGCCTGTATCGCCCCCATTTTGTAGTAAATTTATCAGTTATAAGTCCCATTATTGGGTCAGCAATAGCATCGATAAATCGTACCAAAAGAAATAATAATGCCATGTCTTTGGGTTTTAAGCCAAAAATATCTGTATAAAAAAACGTGATGATAAGGAACATCGAAGAGATTACGACATTCACTGCTGCATCGCCTGATCCATACCCTATTTTTTCGAGGAAGCTTAATTTTTGATTGTTAGGTTTCATAAATTAGTTATAAGTTATTAAAATAATAAGCAGTTTAGCGACAATCACTTCTGCCATTGATTGGTTTGGTTGTTTTGTTTTTTTTGTGTTCAAAAACCTTTTATTTAAAAAAAGAATATTGCTTTTACGAATTTGGTTGAATGCTTTTTTTATTTTTAAAGTATGTTATCTAAATTTTAATCCATTGGCTGAACAGTAGGCCACCCATCGACCCAGGTTACTTCTTTTACTATTAATTTTGGCAATCCTTTATCACTAGCATCATAGCCGTGCATAAATGTATAGTCTTTACCATCGAAAGTAAACACGCTATTGTGCCCGACGCCATACCAGTTTTTGTTTCCTTCAATTACTAATGACCCACCTTCTTTATTAAGTTCTAGACCATTTTTATCAACATAAGGCCCCGTAACCAATTTTGAGCGACCCACCATTAATTTATAAGTACTTTTTTCTCCTCTACAGCAATAATCCCAAGAGTTAAATTGATAATAATAATCTCCTTTTTTAAAGATAAAAGGCCCTTCGATAGCAGCATTACCTGGTTCAGAATCTTCTAAATCTTTATTTCTATCTCTTTTGGCTATCGATGTCCATTCTTCTGGTTTTGCAATTTCTTTTAGATTAGGATTTAATTTCACCATTTTTAACCCAGTCCAAAACGATCCAAAGGCTAAGCGAGGAGTTCCTTTTTCGTCAAAAATTAAATTGGGATCAATGGCATTCCACAAATCTCTATTGGGTACGGATTGAATCACAATGCCTTGGTCTATCCATTTATAATTTGCATCTGCTGAATTTAGAGTAGCGTTGGTTACTAGCCCAATTGCAGAGGTATTTTTACCAAAAGCGGAAACGGAATAATATAAATAGTAAACACCATTATGAAGCGTAATATCTGGAGCCCAAATATGTCCGTTGAAACCTGGTGCTACCGACAAAGCCCATTCTGGTGATTTTGCAAAAACCGGATCAGCTTGTGTCCAATTTTTTAAATCTTTAGATGTAAAACTTGTAATTCCGGGTCCAGTACAAAACAGATAATAAGTATCTCCTTGTTTTGCCACTACAGGATCGTGTGTTATAGGTCTTTTTTGAGCAAAAGAAAAAGAAATCACAAAAAGTGTTAGTAAAGAAAATAGAATTTTAATAGATATATTGCGTAGCATTTTTAATCATTTTTATGTTTTATTTTTGAATCCCTTCAGAAGTCATCACTACTCTTTTCATAGTCCCATCTTGGTTATAATAAAGTCTATCTACGCACACAGATCGTCTAAAACTTCCTCCCTCAGTTGGAATGGATCCATTGTGATAAATAAAATAAGACTTGCCTTTAAAATCAATTATCGCTTGATGATTGGTGTTCGAATTTCCAGCCACTTCATTTAATATGCCTTTATATTCCCATGGCCCAGTAACGGATTTGCTCATAGCGTAGGCAATTTTTTCTGGAAATTCATAAGCATAAGACAAATAATACCAATCTTTATGTTTGTGAATCCAAGGTGCTTCGGTAAAATTAGGCAAGTCAATAGTTTGAATTGGACCATCCATTTCAATCATATTTTCTTTTAATTTTACGTAATTACAAACGGTGTTACCCCAAATAAGATAAGCTTGACCATTATCAACAATAACCGTAGGATCAATATCATCCCAACTAATAGTTGCTTTAGTGGTCATATCATTGGTAATAATTGCTTTACCTAAAGCATCTTTAAAAGGTCCTGTAGGACTGTCAGCAACTGCAATTCCGATAGATTTTCCGTGAATGGTTCCGTGTGAAATGGCTACATACCAATAAAATTTTCCGTTTCGTTCAATTACTTGTCCTGCCCAAGCATCTCCTTTTGCCCAAGCAAAATCGGAAGTTTTCAATGGAATTGGATGTTCTTCCCAATGTATCATATCTGAAGTTGAAAATACTAACCAATCGTTCATTCTATAAGATTGAACTCCTTTTTCGGGAACATCATGTCCTGTATATAAATAGACTTTGTCTTTGTAAACTAAAGCTGCAGGATCGGCTGTGTATTTGTCTTTAATAATGGGATTGTTGAATTGAACTTCATTAGCAGAAGTCTTTACTTTTTGCGCAATTATTGTTTTGCAAGATAAAAGCAAGACAAAAAGTGATAAAATAGTGAGTCTGTTTTTCATAAATTTTAGGTTTCTTAAACCTTTTGTTTTAAAAAAATGCTCTTCCTAAAAGAAGAAAGAGCATTTTTTCTAACTAACCAAATATTAAAAAATTAATTAATTTTTTTACCCCAAATAGGAACACCCGAAGCTGTAAGTCCTGAATAGGTTAAAGTAACTACTCTAGTTGCGGCTTCCCAATCCCAAGCATCGCTTACTTTACATTTCACACCATTTACGGTAAGTGTTTTAGCGGCACTATCATAGGACCAAGTTCCGGTAACTGCACCGCTAACTTTTTTGTCTGCGGTTAAATATATAGTAGCCGATTTTTGAATAGTTGAATATTGATAATTCATTGTAATTTGTTCCCAAGTTCCAATAAAAGAAGTTTCTGTAATTGTTGTAGCCGGCACTCCTGCATAACGCTCTGGATCTACTACTGGCCAACCATCTTCTGTCCAATTAATGGCTCGAACATGTCCCATCATAAGAGCATTTGACGCATTTACACCTGGTACGTCTTTTGGCAAACGAGCCTGAGACGTATAAAACCATTGCTTGGTGTCTGGATTTTGAAATACTGCACAGTGCGAAAATCCAACCCAGCCTGTGTGCCCATTAAACCCATAAGGGTGAGTAAGCATTGGCCAAGCATCGGCACCATTGGTTACGTTAGCTCCGTTGATTCCTACGAAAGGTCCGGTGATGCTTTTTGAACGACAAACTCTAGTGTTGTAAGGAACATCAAGACCATCATAAGCTAAAAATAAATAGTAATATTGAGTGTCTGGATTGTAAATAATCTCAGGCCCTTCAGAACCTTGCCAACGGCTGGTAGCGCTTCTCGATGCGATGCGAGTTCCGTAATCGGCCAATGTTTTTAGTTGATAGGGTTTTCCTGTTGTTGGATTTAATTTTACAGCAACAATACCTGAATGCCACGACCCATAGATTAGGTATTGATCTCCTTCGGGAGTTTCGATAAAACTTGGATCAATAGCGTTGTATTTGTAATAGGCATTTTCCCAAACTGTATTACCTGTAAAAGAAAAGGGTTTAAGTCCATCAGGTATAGAGCAGACTACCATTCCTTTGTCTGTCCAAACATTGGTGGCTAAATCGTCGGTTTCGGCTAAACCAATATAAGATCTATTGCCCCAAGTACCAGTATCACCAGCTGGATCAAAAACCACAATACTATAATACATACGATATTTGCTTCCCACTTTTCGAACACAAGGTGCCCAATATCCATAATTAGGATTAATTGCGGGTAGAGCAGGAATCATTTTTGCTCTTTGACTATTGGTAGAATCTTTTACCCAAGCAGGAGCGGCAGCCATAGATGATCCTTTAAATTCCCAATTGATTAAATCTTTTGATCTTCTGTACATAAAATGTCCGTGACCATCATGTGCATTTCCATAGGAAGCATCAGTTTGATACATATAATAATAATCGCCACATTTTTCTACAGATGGATCGTGTACATTGACTAAATTCCATTGCGAATTTGATCCCCAAGAAGAAATTGAAATATAATTATCCGCATAGCTAGGTCCTGCAAAAGAAGTCGGTGGAACTACAACTGGAGGAACCACAACTGGAGGTGTTGGTGTTGGTGCTGGATCATCACTTCCTGAACAGCTAGTTATTGATACAACCAATAAAAACAATCCCAGAAAAGGAACTAATTTTAAGATGTAATTTATTTTTTTCATCACTTATATTTTTTATTTTCCTTCTAAAGTTACTACAGAAAAAGGAGGAATTACTACTTGTAGCTTGCCTTTTTTATTTTCGAATCCTTTAAAAGCAGTTATTTGAATTTTTGTTGGATTATCAAATGTATTGTGATCTTGTAGTTTTGACGAAGCAATAATGGTACCAGTTACCGATTTGACCCCTAATTCATCAAGGTTAATTTCAACAGAATTTGAATTTTTAGTATCAATATTTACTAACGAAATATGCACTAACCCATTTTTATCTTTTGAAGCCGAAGCCGATAAAGCAGGAAGATTTTGCCCATTAAATGTGTACAAAGGCGAATTTATTGTAAGCGGTAACAATTTGGCATCTTGATGTACATTGTACATTTGCATTACATAATAAGTTGGAGTCAAAATCATTTTGGTTTTGTCAGTAAGGATAACCGCTTGCAAAACATTAACACATTGCGCTAAATTGGCCATACGAACTCGCTCGGCATGATTATTGAAAATATTAAGAGTTGCTCCAGCCAAAACTGCATCTCTCATTGTGTTTTGTTGGTATAAAAACCCTGGATTGCTTCCTTTTTCAACTTCATACCATCCTCCCCATTCATCTACTACCAAAGCAATTTTTTTCTTTGGATCGTATTTGTCCATAATGGCCGAATGTTTGGTAACCAATTCTTCCATTTTCAGGGCCTGTTGCATGGTTTTGAAATAAATTTCTTCTGAAAAATCTACAGCGTCTCCTTTTTTGCCCCAATCAATTACTGAATAATGATGCAAAGCTACTCCACCAAGCATACTACCTGGAATGTTTTTCATTACTGTTTCGGTCCAATTGTAATCTTCGCTATTGGCACCTGAAGCTACACGCATCAGTCCTCCAGAATTAGTCCAATCTGACATGAATGTGGCATATTTTCGGTATTCTCCTGCGTAATATTCGGGTGTCATGTTACCACCACAACCCCAAGCTTCGTTACCTACTCCCCAGATTTTTACTTTCCAAGGCTCTTTTCTTCCGTTTTTAACACGTAAATCACTCATTGGACTTTTGCCTGCAAAGTTTACATATTGCACCCAGTCTGCCATTTCTTGAACTGTACCCGTTGCTAAGTTTCCTGCCAAATAAGGCTCGGCTCCTAATGCTTCACACAGGTTTAAGAAATCGTGAGTTCCAAAACTGTTGTCTTCTGTTACTCCGCCCCACCATTGGTTTACAATAGTTGGCCTATTTTCTTTTGGACCAATTCCATCTTTCCAGTGATATGTATCAGCAAAACATCCGCCTGGCCATCTAAGATTTGGTATTTTTAATTTTTTAAGCGCATCAATAATATCGTTTCGCACTCCATTTGTATTTGGAATTTTTGAAGTATCACCTACAAAAAAGCCTCCATAAATACATCTCCCTAAATGTTCGGCAAAGTGCCCATAGATGTTTTTATTAATGACAGGTGCATTTTCATTGCTTTTTATGTCAACTACTGTGTTTCCTTTTTGAGAAAAAACACTTTGACTACACAAAAGTAAAACGGATACTACTAATACAATTTTTTTCATAATTACTTTAATTTATAATATCACATGGCAAGCCCTTTATTAGGCTTACCACATGATACTAACTTCTAACTAACTTCTATTTACTAATTCAACCAAACTTACTAATAACCAGTGTTTTGAATTGTACCCGGATTGTTATCCATTTCTAATTGTGGGATTGGGAAAAATTCTCTACCCGTTGCATAAGAATTAAATTCAACATCTCTTGATTTTAACCAAGCTAATTTTACTGGATCTTGCAACCAACCCCAACGACGAATGTCATCAAAACGATGTCCTTCAAGAGGAAATTCCAAGAATCTTTCGTGTCCAATTTGATCTCTCATTTGAGCTTGAGACATTCCTGGTTTTGTTGTGGCTAAGTTAGGCAATCCTACTCTATTTCTAACCATTTGAATGTAAGTATATGCACCAGGAGTGTCAGATGTTTCATTCAAACATTCAGCATACATCAATAAAATATCTGCATAACGCAACAAACGCTCGTTGATTCCTGAACGCCAGTCGAATTCATTGGCATAGGCTCCGTCTGAATTTTGATATTTTCTACAAAACAAATCGTTTAAATCTCCTGCATTTCCGCCATAAAAAGTAGCAAAATTTTGTCCATAAAGCATCATTCCTGGTTTGTTATAGAACATTGTTGCATCTAAACGAGGGTCATCTTGATTGGTTGTGGTTTTTTCTTGTTTGTATTCGTTAAACAATGTAAATGTAGGCTGAACATCAGTCCATCCAAAAGCTCTTGGTCCATAAGTAATGGCTCTAGCTGAAGTTTTTCCCCAACCAGTGGCTGGAGCACCACCCCATCCTAAGTCAACACCGCCTGCACTTCTACTAAATTGTACTTCAAAAAGTGATTCTGAATTGTTTTCGTTAGTATCTGTAAAATTATCGCGATAATTAGACACCAATGAATAAACACCTAAATCGATTACTTGTTTGAATGCAATTTTTGCATTTGGAAAATCTTTGGTAAACAAATAGGCTTTTCCTAAATATCCTAAAGCAGCCCCTTTTGTAGCGCGTCCTTTATCATTGGCATTTGAATATGAAACAGGAAGAAATTCAGCAGCTGATTTAAAATCGGCAATTACTTGAGCCCATCCTTCAGCTTCTGTTTTTTGTGGATAAATTGCAGCTATTTGTGTTGGAACAGGTACATTTTTGAACATATTTACTGCGTGAAACAAATACAATCCTCTTAAAAAATAAGCTTCTCCCAAGATTCTGTTTTTTAATGCAGAATCTGTTATACTAATTTTTGGTACATTTTCAAGTACTTGATTAGCACGATAAATACCTTGATAGTACGTTTCATATGCCCAACCATAAATAGCTGCGTTAGAAACATTAGAATTAAATCGTCCTACATTGTACATAGCATCCCAAGGGCTGTTACTTCTAGTATCATCCCCTTTTAAGTCTAATAGTAAAGGAGTACTACGCATATATGTACCGTCGGTAAGTAAACTTCCGTAGGCTGCATTTACACCTTCAATAGCATCTTGATCTGTTTTCCAAAAGGAGTCAACTGCATCATTGTTTGGGTCAACTTGAATTAAATCATCGTCGGTAACACAACTAGTGGTTACGATTGCTAGTGAAAAGAAACCAGCTAAATAATTATATATTTTATGTTTCATTTTGATTCGTTTTTAATGGTTTGCTAATTTTAAAAATTTACTTCAACTCCTAAAGAAATCGTTCTAGGGTTAGGGAACGAACCATTGTCATACCCTCTAGAAAAAGATCCATCGTTACTGTTGAAATCAGGATCGGCACCAGTGTATTTAGTTAAAGTCCAAAGATTTTGACCATTCACAAATACTTTTGCTTTTTGAACAATATTGTTTACTGGAATTGGAATTTCGTAACCAATTTCCATAGTTTGCAATCTTAAGTAATCTCCTTTTTGAATAAATCTATTAGAATCTCTTCCGTTAGCATTAGGGTCACCAATAATTGGTCGAGGAACATCGGTATTGGTATTTGTAGTTGACCAATAATTTAACATATCAGTATGATGATTTCCATATTGTCCAGACATTAAGTTACGGTAAATGCTATTGAAAACTTTGTTTCCACCAGCTCCTTGCCAAAACATAGAGAAATCCCAGTTTTTATAATTCGCGCTAAAGTTCATACCATAACTGTATTTCGGGATTGTAACTCCTTGATAGGTTCTATCAAGATCACTAATCATTCCATCTCCGTTTACATCTCTAAATTTAATATCACCCACTCCTGCGTTAGTTTGTGTTGGTGAAGCAGCTAAATCGGCAGCATTTTGAAAAATACCAACTGTTTCGTATGCATAGATTTCTCCCATTGATCGTCCCACTTCTGTTTTTGAAGCAGCACCATAGATTGGATTTCCATTAAGACCAATTTGTTTTACTTCATTTTTTAAAGTACCTAAATTGGCAGAGATACTGTATTTGAATGCATGGTGATTGTTGTTGTAAGTGGCAGAAAATTCAAATCCTTTGTTTTCCATCGCACCTGCATTGGTTGTAATACTTGCAGGAAAAGCACCTGTAGAGTATGGCAACGGAACTCCAATCAAAAGATTGGTTGAGTTTTTCACAAAATACTCAGCAGTAAATTGCAAATCATTTTCGAACAATCCAATTTCTACAGCTACATCGGAAGTTTCATTGTCTTCCCATTTTACATTTGGATCTAATGAAGCTACAACAGTAGTTCCAGGAGCCAAAGCATTATTGAAATCGTATCCAGCGAAGCTATTAATTGTTGTTGCGAAAAAGTAAGGAGGAATTGTATTGTTTCCTAATTTACCATAACTAGCTCTTAATTTGATATTGCTTACCCATTTTGGCAAATGAATGAATTTTTCGTTACTTAACTTCCAAGCTCCTGAGAAAGAGTAATTGTTAGAAGAGTTATTGTTTTCACTAAACAAAGAAGATTTATCTTGTCTGAAGTTAGCTTGCAATAAATAGCGATCATCAAATGAATAATTAATTCTACTAATAAAAGATTTGCCAGTTATTGTAGTATTGGATTCTCCTGTACTTGTTGCATCAGCATATTGCAATTTGCTTATTTCGCCATAATCATATCCTACACCTCTTGACCAGTGATTGTATGAGTCACTACGTTCTTGAACCAAACCAGCTAAAGCATCAAATTTATGTTTGTCAATATCCAATGAATACGATAAGGTATTATTAAAGAATGTTTTATCAGTACTTCCTGTCGAAACATCTAAGGATGCTTCATCTTTAGTGGTGATATAATACCAACCCAAATCACTTTGCGGTATGTATCTTCTGTTTTCATAATCCAATCGGTCAAAACTGGCATCAATTTTATATTTCAACCCTTTTACGATCTCAACTTCACCCCAAATATCTCCAATAAAACGATTTCTTTTGCCGCTATTATCGATTAGGTTGTTGAAACCGATAACGTTAAGCGAAATAGCTCTTTGAGTCAAGTTAGTTGTACCACCATAACCACCTAATCTGTTGGCATCATAAACTGGCATTGTAGGAACGGCACCCACTAAAGCACCAATAGCAGTTTCGCCTACATAACTATTGAAGTTTTCTTTATCAGATTGAGTGTATCCAATTTTTGCTCCGTATTTGAAAATTCCTTTTTTACCATTCAAATTCAAATTCATAGACAATCTTTCATAATCTTGAGGCGATTTGATATAACTACTGTTATTGAAATAATCCAAATTCATGTTGTAAGCCATAGTTTCAGCTCCACCATTAAAAGATAAAGAATGATTTTTAATGATTCCTGTTTCATAAGCTTCTTTCTGCCAATCCGTATTTACATTAGTTATATAACTACTGCTTGTTGGGTCATTTCCAGGAGCAATTGTTAATCCTGCATTTTTTTCGGCTGCACTAGTAATTGTTTGATATCCTACTCTATCAGTTACATCCCAAGTTTTGGCTACATTCTGAAAACCTACAAGTGATTTGTATTTTACATCTAGTTTTCCTAATTTTCCTTTTTTAGTTGTAATAATTACAACACCATTTGCACCACGAACACCATAAATAGCGGCAGAAGAGGCATCTTTCAACACTTGCATTGACTCTACATCACCTGGTGCAAAATCAAAAGGCGCATCTACAATCATTCCGTCAATTACAAAAAGTGGATTGTTGTTACTAAACGAACTAAGCCCTCTAATTTTAATGTTTACAAAACCTCCAGGTTCTCCAGAAGATTGTACAGTAACACCCGCCACTTGTCCTTGAAGCATTTTGGCAGTATCATAAGTAATTGTTTTTTTAGCCGATTCCATATTTACAACACTCACAGCACCAGAAAGGTCTGATTTCTTTTGTGTACCGTATCCAATAACAACTACTTCGTCTAATTTGTTTACATCCTCTTTCAAAGACACATTTATCTTATCTTGATTACCTACAGTAACTTGCTGGGATGCATACCCTATATAAGAAAAGATTAAAACTTCACCTGGATTTGCTTGAACTGCAAAGTTACCATCAAAATCGGCATTGGCAGATCTTGTAGTCCCTTTTACAATCACATTTACACCTGGCAAAGTCATTCCGTCTTTTGCAGACGTCACAACTCCTTTAATAACCTTATCTTGAGCAATAAGATTAAAAGAAGAAAATAACATTACTACCATAGTCAAAAGCCAAGCTTTTCTTGGTAATAAAAAATTACAATAATAAAATAATCGTTTGTTTGTCATAATACTGTTTTTTGGTTGGTTAATAAGTGTTGATTTTACATTTGTAAATATAATTAAAAAAAAAGCATATAAACAAATTAATATCATAAAAAAAGCAACATATAATAATATATCTCATAATTTAAGTGTAAAACAAACATTTAATAATTTGCGATTTTAGCATAAATCTTAGCGTTTTCACAAATAACACGTGTAAAATCTACACTTTTTAATCAAAAATCAACATTATATCAAAATTCACTGTTTTTAAAACAAAAAGTAAGGTTGCAATACAAAGAGCATTTTCGTCATTTTTTATTACAAAAAAACAGCGGTCGATTGTATAAATACAATCAATCAACGGTCGATTATGTAAAAAAAGCTCTCGTTTAGAACTGAAAAAACGATCAAAAAACTACTAAAACGATTGAAATTAAAAAAAACTCGAAAAAAATTTCTCTTAATTATCATTAAAAAAAGGGAGTGATAAAGAATTAAAAAAAAACTTTTAATAGATATGAATTCAACAAAGCAAACATAAAAATCTATTTTTTACTCTAAGTTTGTCAAATATTTACAATCGAAAACATAGGATAACTTTTATTTGTGTTGAAATAACACTAAATAATTATTTAAAATTTAAGGAAGTTTATATATTTACAATAAAATTAAAAAACATGTTAAATAGTTATACCTCTGCCGATAAAGTTCTACTTGCGGTTGATTGCATCATTTTTGGGTTTGACAATGAGGATTTGAAAATACTTTTAATCAAAAGGGATTTTGAACCCGAAAAAGGCAAATGGTCGTTGATAGGAGGCTTTTTGAAAAAAGATGAAGTATTAAATGATTCGGCAACTAGAATACTGAATCGATATACTGGTTTTCATGACATTTATATGGAACAATTATATACTTTTAGTGAAATTGATCGTGACCCAGTTGAAAGAACCATTTCTGTTGCTTATTATGCTTTAATTAATGTAGAAAATCACAACGAAGAATTAATTCAGAATTACAACGCCAAATGGTTTAGCATTAATGAAGCTCCAAAACTAATTTTTGACCACGACAAAATGCTAAAACATGCCATTAGCAGATTGCGTTACAGAACTTCAACAAAACCAATTGGTTTCGAACTATTGCCTGAAAAATTCACCATGCGCCAACTTCAAAAATTATACGAAGCCATTTTGAGCAAAGAATTAGACAAAAGAAATTTCATTAGCAAAATCAATTCTTTGGACATTCTAATAAAATTAGACGAAAAAGACATGCTGTCATCCAGAAAAGGATCCTACTTATACACTTTCGACAAAGAAAAATACGAAGAAAAATTAATGAATGATTTTGTTTTGAATTTGTAAACCCAATTATCATATAAAAAGAAAGCCTCGCAATTACACGAGGCTTTCTTTTTAGGTAAAAATTTATAGAACTAATAATTATTTGTTGGCACTTTGCCTAGGTACAAAATTCAAAAAAGTTTTAAAACCCTCGCTGTATTTATTTACGTCAACCCTATAATAAAAAGCGCCTTTTTTGGAGTTCAATTTGTCTTTATCTTTCAATTTCAACAATAATTTTGTGGACTGCAACTTTCTATTAAAATTCCCTTTATCAAATTCGGTGTTATAAACAGCCTCATACAAACTTTGCAACTGTGGCATTGTAAATTTATCTGGTAATAATTCGAACAAGAGTGGATGCAAGGCTGCTTTGTATCTCAATTTTTCTTTAGCCAATTCGACAATTTTTGAATGATCAAAAATTAAATCAGGCAATTGATTAATCGAAAACCAAGCAGGATGATAGTCCTCATTAATTTGCTCATTGTATTTTTGAATATCTATAAGAGCAAAATAAGCTATAGAAATGGTTCTTTCGGCGGTATCTCTATCGGGTTCCGAAAAACCGTGAAGTTGCTCCATATACAAACCATCTAATCCTGTAAGATCTCTCAATACACGAACTGCGGCTGTTTCAGAGCTTTCATTTTCGTCTATCAATCCTCCAACAAGGCTCCATTTTCCTTTTTCTGGTTCTAATCCTCTTTTTATAACTAACAATTTCAATTCCTGTCCGTCATACCCAAAAATGATACAATCGACTGCAACTAAAAATCGTTTTTGTTGAGAATAAATTTGCATACTAATAATAATAAAGCTCTTATGACTTTGTGTAAAAATTGAAAACAGTTAATGTATATTAAAAAATAAACCATTAAGAAAATTAAGAAAATTAAGAGTAAAACTTAATGAACTTAAATTTCTTAATGGTTTAAAGGTAGGATACTATTATCCTGACAACCTAGATTTTAAATCACTTATTTACCAAAACTTAACATATAAAGCCGCAATAACCAATAGTGTTATTACAATCATTACTGTAGTTTGTGGTTTCACTTTAAACATTTCAGTATCCAATTCGAAAGCTTTAGGATTCACTTTAGGACCTGCAAAACTTACTGCAACCATCAACAACATTGTAAAGAAAAAGGATAATCCCATACAAATGTGGAACGGAATTTCAAATCCACCTTTACCATTAGGCCAAGCAGTATATAATAACGTTTCGTTTCCGAATAAGGCAGGTGCAAATTCGTTGAATAAAACTGACAATACAAAACCAGCTATAACTCCAACAATTGCAGCTGTACCTGTTGTTCTTTTCCAGAACATACCCAAAATAAACATCGCAAATACACCAGGACTAATAAAACCTGTATATTTTTGGATATAGGTAAATCCTCCAACTCCACCAATTCCTAGTAAGTCATTCCAAGTAAATAAAACTGCTAAAAGCATAGAAGCAAAAACAGCAAATCTTCCTACGTTTACTTGTTGTTTTTCTCCGGCTTCTTTTTGAATGTATTTTTTATGAACATCAAGTGTATAAATGGTAGAAATACTATTTACTTTTCCTGCTAATGACGCTACAATGGCTGCAGTCAAAGCAGCTACTGATAATCCTTTTAAACCTGTTGGTAAGAATGTCAATACTGCTGAATAAGCACCATCTTTTCCTCCAACTAATTGTGGTAAATGTCCGTTTTCATACAAAACAAATGCAGCAATACCTGGCAACATTACAATTACTGGCATTAATAATTTCAAGAATCCTGCAAATAAAATACCTGTTCTTGCAGTTTGCAAATCAGCTCCCAAAGCTCTTTGAGTGATGTATTGATTACAACCCCAATAGTTCAAATTGATAATCCAGATACCTGCTAAGTAAGACAACATTCCTGGAAAAGTAAGGTATTTATTGATTTCTAATTGTGACGATGCTTCTGTCGGTCTTGGAATAATCATTTTGAAATGCTCTGGCGCTTTCTCCATCAACACGTTAAAACCTGCAATTGCATCTTCACCAACACCAAAATAACGTCCAACAGTAATCAAAGCGATATAAGTGGTTACTAAACCTCCAATGATTAAAACTGCTACTTGAATTACGTCGGTATAAGCAACCACTTTCATACCTCCTAAAGAAATTAGTAAAGCAAAAACAGCTAAACCAATCATAATAGCATGAAAATATTCTCCTCCAGCCAATCCGTTAATGGCAACAGCTCCTAAATATAAAATAGACGTTAAATTCACAAAAACATATAAAAACAACCAAAAAACAGCCATAATCAAAGCTGTAGATTCATTGTATCTTGTTTTCAAAAACTGTGGCATCGTGTAAATCTTGTTTTTAAGATAAACAGGAATAAACCAAATGGCAATAATAATTAAGGCAATGGCGGCAATCCACTCATAAGCTGCAACTGCAACTCCAAGAAAGAAACCTTCACCACTCATTCCGATAAATTGTTCGGCCGAAATATTTGAGGCAATCAAAGAAGCTCCAATAGCCCACCAAGTTAATGTTCCTTCAGCCAAAAAATAAGCTTTGGCATCGTGTTCGTTTTTTTCTCTTTTACGATAAATAGTGTATCCATAAACGGATACAACTACAAAATAGACAATAAATACTGCATAATCTGCAAAGGCTAAGTGCGGGTTCTGATTCATTTTTAATGGGTCTTTTTAATAATTTTAGTATAACAATTAATTGATTATTTACTCGAATGTTAAAATAAATTTAAAATTTAATTCCAAATATATTATTATTTGTTAATATGACAATTATTTATTGTAACAATTTGTTTCAAGAATATAATTTAAATGAATATCACATTAAAAAAGCGATATTCATTATTTTTTTTTAGAACAAAATGATTTTTACTGATTTTTATACTGTATTTTTAAGAATACGAAAACAATCATTATAACATGAAAAACAAATAATCACTCAAAACAGGTATAGTTTTGGATTTAAATTTGAACACTATAGATACCAAAAGTATATTCTTTGGCAGTAAGTATTAATTCCTTCCTTTAAAATTGAGAAAAAATTATATCCCATTTTTATAAATTGAGCATAAAAAAAGATGCCGAAAAATATTTAATTCTTTATTAAAAAGGTGTATTGTAATTATTTTTTATTTATTAAAATTAACTATAAAAAATTGTTTTAGAAAATTAAATCAATTGTCAACGTTTTGTAATTATTACTTTCAACCAAATTACCAATCAAAGTTATTTCTTTGCTTGTTCCATTTCTGAACTAATTATGGTATCTCTTTAACATAATATTTGACTGTACTTCATTTGGTGGAAAAGATAAAAATATTCTCAAATCGATCACCACACAGACTACTCCGCAATTTTTAATTCTCATAAAAAATCCCTTAGAGTAAAAGACTAAGGGATTTAGCAAAAAACATATTAATCTAATCTTTAATCAATTTTAGGGTGCTTGTTTCACTTGCAGTTGCAATTTTGGCAAAATAAATTCCGCTGTTTAAGCCCGAAGCATCAACTGTTACAAAGTTGCTTTTAGAAAAAGAAGATCGAATTGTTTTTCCCAATACATCCACAATTTGGATACTTTCAATGTTTTCATTCGAAGAACTAAAGTTCCAACTGTTTTGTGCAGGATTTGGATATACACTAAATGTTGAAGTATTAAATCCTTTAGTTGCTAAGGAACTAGTGATAGTATATGCTGCAGTAGTAACATTAAAGTTAATATTGTAGTTACCGGCAGTTGGTATAGAAAAACCATTGGCATCCACTACTGCTGTTCCAGATGGCAGGACAGTTCCTCCCCAATTGTAAGGTAATGTCCAGGAATGATCCCCACGGAATTTTAATGCTCCTGGAACCAAGGCAACATTAGAAAGAGTATAATTATTACCGTCAACTGTAGTCATGTCGGTATCAGTAGTCCAAGCTCCTGGAGTAGCATCTCCAAAAATACTTATGACTTGAAATGCAAAACTATAAGCAAGAGTCGTTTTATTAAAACTGATATTATAGCTACTGACGTTGTATATTCCCGCAACTGATGTCATGGCAGCACCATCTACTATGCCTGTTCCCGATAGAAAAGTAGAACCTCCCCAATTGTAAGGCAAAGCCCAAGAATTATTTCCCCTAAATTTCACTGCACCATTAGTAAGAACCAAATTATTTATAGTCCAATGCAATCCTCCATCTACAGTAGTCATTTGATGGGCATCAACTTCTCCAACAGCTCCTGTTGGCCATCCTCCGGCACCGTCACCAACTATTGCGATAGAGGTAATTTGCGCATTGGCAAATGAAATTGTCATAAGACAAATAACGAATAAAAGTAATTTTTTGTTCATGATTTTTGTTTTTAAATTGTTCATAATTGCAGTTTTTTTTTGATTAATAATAAATTGAAAATTCGTATTTTAAGAATCCTATTTGCAAAGAAATTAATCTTACAATAGGACTTTATGCTTATATTTTTTTTAATCCCTTCATATCTGAAGCCGTTCCTTCTTTGATACTAATGGCAACTCCACCTCCGGGAGCGATATATTGTTTCAACAGCGTTTTTGAGGTCACAATGACTTTAGAAATAATATAACTTTGAGGTTTTTCGTTCCAATTGGCATCCTTGCCATCGGCATAAATAGTGGCTATGTATTGAGTTCCTTTTGGCAAATAATCAAACGAAATGGCTGCTGTTCTTGAATTTTCATCAGTGATACCACCTACAAACCATTCGTTTTTCCCTTTTGCTTTTCGGGCAATGGTGATGTAATCTCCAGGTTCTGCTTCCAGAGTATAACTGTTGTCCCAATCTACTGCCACGTCTTTGATGAACTGAAAAGCATCTGGAAAACGATTGTAATTATCCGGAATATCAGCCGCCATTTGGAGCGGGCTATACATCGTGACATAGTAGGCTAATTGTTTTACCAAAGTGGTATTGACACGTTGATTCCATCCTGTTCCATAATAAGAAAGATCGGTTTGAAAAATACCGGGAGTAAAATCCATTGGCCCACCCATTAATCGGGTAAATGGTAAAATAGTAGTATGTTCCGGAGCTAATCCACCCATTGCTTCAAACTCTGTTCCTCGTGCAGATTCTTGAGCAATCCAATTGGGATAGGTTCGGTGCAATCCCGTTGGACGAACTGCTTCGTGACTGTCAATCATAATTTTATAATCGGCAGCACGTTGCGCTACATGTATGTAATGATTTACCATCCATTGTCCGTCATGATGTTCGCCACGCGGAATAATTTGCCCGACATATCC